>Ga0065711_1026950_pt1 | contig 56550 bp, 31 predicted proteins | sample Hoacrofraction12_FD_59098 | JGI IMG/M metagenome (GOLD analysis project Ga0065711, IMG submission 59098) | Hoatzin crop microbial communities from Cojedes, Venezuela - Epithelial fraction 12 v2 (version 2) | ecosystem: Host-associated > Birds > Digestive system > Esophagus > Crop | place...
ATTAGTAAAAAAAAAAAAAAAAAGAAACCCTTATGAGAAATATGTGTGCTGCTAATCAAAGGCAAATAGTTTCTTTGTACATTTCCTGACACATGTAAGAAGCTGCTGAATATGAAGAGTGAGCTGGGAGAAGTGGGGAGGTGACACCATTTCTCACGATAGGCTTTTGTGTAGATCAGCCTGGAGTAGGTGAGGAGGGTGCTGGGCCTCTGCAGGAGTTTGGGTGTGTTTTCAAATGTTCCCATCCCCAGTTTGTCTTTTCTCTCACACCAGTGAAGCCAGCTGTGAAGATGAGAAGGTGTACTGGTTAGAGGTGGGAAGTCTTCTTTTACCTTCCTGAATGCTTCTAACTTTAGTCTAACCTAGTCCTGAGGAGCCAACAGCTACATCTCATCAGTGAAAGAATTAACCCTTGGCCTTTTTCCCCGCAGCACCAGAAAGTGTTGACACAACAGGGGATCCGAAGCGTGGGGAAGAGCCACAGAGCAGGTGTCTGATGCAGGTGTGAACAATTAGACCAGGACTGTTGGTGTAAAGCTGAAGAATATTTATAGTGAGCTGAAAGGAACTTGTAAATGTAGTTGTGTTTGAGATTTTTAAAACTAAGATGAATACACTTTTCATTCTCTTTAAAGCACATTACGAAGTGTTTACAGTGGTATTGTAGTTTAGATCTGTCCACAAATTCTCACGTAGGTCTAGGCGTCATATTACCTGCCTTCCCACCAAAGCTTTCCTAGAAGCAGCTGAATCCTGACAGAAAGCAAAATCCGTCTGAGTTGACATGGAAACCTCAGGGGAACTTTAAAATCATTCTTGAATAATTTTTAAATCTTATTGTATTTACATTCCCAACTGCTATAAGCCCTTTTTTAAATTCATAGGCAAACGAGAAACATGTCTGAATTGTATGTTTTATCACATGAGATTTCATCAAGGGTAGCACAGCTGAAATGAACTGCATGTTCTCCAAGCTAACAGGCAGATCCTGCCCCTATTGGGCATGCTGGAGTTTTTGCCAGTGACTTTTTAGAGGGGAGAATCTTATTTGCTAAAAAAAAAGAACATTTAATGTCATGACTTGTAACATTTGCTGTTGGGGACATTTGGCAAGATACTGATGAGAAAGCAGGATATAAATTATTAGACTCACAATTTCAATATTAATAATTCTTTGCATTCTAACAGCGCTATTCAACCTAGAAACTCAGTACACTGCTACACATAGAAATGTATGTGACAGTAAGCTAACAGGGCAATCATGTAAGGTAGTGCTTGTTCCTTGGAGGCCAGCTGCTATTTAGCGAGGTGAAGCAGCAGCTTGCATCCCCTGGAAGGGGATGATGACAGTGAGAGGCAGCATCCTGCTATGCTGCCTCGTCGTAGGAAGGTAAAGCACTATCAGCTCTTAGTGCCTCCTCAGTGGTGGGGCTGTCAGCAATCCTCCAGTTTCTGGTAGCTCTCAATTTTCAGGTCGCTAATGAGGGCCCTTCACTCTCAGTAACCGGGGAATAAGCTCTGGAGACAGAGAATCCTGGCAGTTCATATAACAAAAGACTGTCCCTTTCTGGTTCGGTCCCCAAGCGTTGCATTCAGGATCTGTTTCTTTAGGCACTTAGCTACAGGATTTTGCTATTATTTGGGTGTGTACAGCTGTAGATGGGAATGTAGACACAAGGAGGATTTGTACCTGATCTGCAGAATCAATTGCAAGTGTACAGAGACCCAGAAACCACCTGGTCCTTCACAGAGTCGGCAACATACATTCAACAATTCCAAATTGTAAGCGCTGCATCCAACATGGTATTTGTGACACTGAGTGTTCTCTATTTTTCAGCAGAAATTCAGTAAAATAATTTCTGGCACAATTGTAATGTGAGTTGTGGTAAACAATGTTTTTTCTGTCTTGCAGTATGGAGTTGTGCTGCTTTAGCTTTAAGGGTTAACTAAATCAGTATACATCTGTTGGACCAGATGAAACTTGCAATTAAGAGACATGAAAAAGCTTAATTATTAAATTAAGGACATGCAAAACTCACAATTAACTGTGCTGTTACAGTGTTATGGCTGTACTGATATCACAAAAAGAAAAAGCTGATATAAAAGTAAAGGTTTTAATGCAAAATTTAATTCACCTAGATTGCGTATTCTCCTTTTTTCACAGGGCATAGTATAGGAGCTAAGCTGCAGTATTCGTACTGCTCCCTAGTCAAAAACACAGGAGCACTGCACACGCTGGACGGCCACAGTAGCCAAGATTCTCAGGTTTGCAGCTCTCGCGTTCAGTGATTGATCGTGTGATTGTATTAACACTTCATTAGCCTGATATTATTGGCATTTATTTTTCTTGTTTATTTTAAAGTCTGAGTGAAAAAGAAACTGGCAGTACTGAATTTTATTCATTTACTACTACCATCTGCTTTCCCAAAAGTTTACTCTGGCAAATATGTACAATACACATCATGTAACTTACCCACCAAAGACCACCGACTCCAGCAGAACTAGAAACAATATTAAGTGTAAATGCCTAGCGACATTTTTATCGGATCAGACCCTTAACATTGAAAAGGAATCAATTAAAATTCACGCCTTATTTGGTTTGAAGGTGGGTGCTGAGTCACTGTTTCAATGAAGATAATTTTCATTTTGCAGCATGATGTCTCCTGATAACAGATAGGAATCAACTTTGTAAAGAGTAAAATCTTAGCAGCTAAGCAACAGTAATGTAAAACGTTGTGAAGTTGTTGGGGTGGGGGGAATACTTCCTATAGCTATGTAATTTATGTTTTTAAATAAGAGATAAGTATTTTGACTGTAGGAACTCTCTGAACATGCCATTTTTTTCAGAGCCCACATAGTGACCCCACAAAAGAAGGCAGAGAGAAATCTACGCTTATTTCATAAACAAAAACAGAGATGCTAACCCAGTAGCTCAGAAAATTTCTTGATATTTGTTGGTCTTTATTTGCTGTGCTTCCTGTAAATCAATGTCCACATTAGAAATGCAAAAATGGCAGACTTCAAAATATTTTTATGGTAGTGTTGTCTTTTCAGCACATATTTCAGCCACTTCTTGGTCTACTTTGAATCACATAGCAGTCGTAAAAATAGCATGTTTTCTCTGCCCCCCAACTAATGTAGCACTGCAGGAGGGCAGCCCATGGGGCCTCCTGGAACCAAGGAGCAGGATTTTTTGTTGCTTTATTTACTGGTTTACCCTTCCATAGGGACAAAGCACTATTTGATCCCCTTTTTTTTTTCCACTAAATCTCATTTTCTCAGTAGTTTACCCGTGTCCATGTGTTCAGCAGAGGTATTTACAGCACTATTAAAAGCATTTTTCTATGAAGGGTCACAACTCATTGCTCTTAATACATTTGAGGATCTGATTGTGAACATCATCTGTTAGTGGTAGCAGGTATTTACAATGAAAACAGAAAAATAGGGGTTTTATTGTCAGAATTAATTAATAAATAATCCAAGTATATGCTAGAAAACAGTCTTTTTCTGGTATCAGTAATCATACAAGTGACCTAAGAGCTATTGTCTTCATACATTTTATTTTTAGCCATCTACCTGCAGAGGGGAAAGCTACCATGTTCTCCCTGCTTAGCATGTGGGAATTTAGCGGTCTTCTTTTCCAATATGTTATGTCTGCAGATTAGAAGAGACACAGACTCATCCCTGGCCAGGAAGCTACTGGCTCCATTCTCATTATGGCAGATTGATCAGTTTATACTGATTACAGGAAATGGCTGTTAACTGGGTGAATAAATAACACATCTGTGAGCAGGGATTATCTTAAAGTTTATTATTCCATTCTCCAAAAATGATGAGGTTGAAAATCAGAGGAGGGGCAACAATGTTGCTTTTGATCACAGAAAGATTTTCTTTATTTCCAGTAATGGCAGATGTTCATTTCCCAATTTAGACAGAGGAAAAAGTAAGCATCATTTTCTGTCCCTTCAAAGTTTCCCGCACAGACATGCTGTATCCCAGCTAATATTAACAGCTATTTGCACGTAGTGCCCTTGCGTAACTATTATGTAATTTTGAGGGGTTGATACTAAAAATGCAGGAGAGTTGCACATTACCTGGGCTGTAGGCTGACAAAATGTCCTGGAGTGCACGTGTGTCTGGGACACTGGTCAGTACTTTCTGAGCTGGCTGCTTTGATTTGGGGAACACTTCCCACACTGCGGAGTGGCACGGTTCTTGCACTCACTTCCCCAAGAGATCGGGAAGGGCTGGCAAGAAATGGATGTGCAAGTTCACACACTGCAGTTGTCTGTCTTGAAAGCAATCTGTTATACTGACCACACTACCTGTGCTCATTTGGGGAAGAAAGTTTAGTGGCCTGCACTGGGCAGGGATGTTTTATTATTTTCATTTTTTTCTCACCTGCAAAAAAAATAAAGAATTCTTTTTACATTTGAGCCACCCTCACCTGTCTGTATTTTAGCATTACTGTGCTCCTTACATCCACTTCCAGTCTCATTCATAAGAAACAAGGTTTTTGCATCGTATTACAGAATTATTTGCTTTACCAGCAATATGATTAAAATTTAAAATAAAAAGAAGTTCAATATTAATATCACTGTGAGGGTAAACAGGTTGTTTGCAGTAAAGTTTTCACCTCCATTTGCTTTTGGTTCTTATTATAACTTAATAAGTTTTTTTATTCAGTTTGCAAAGTGCCCCTTTGTAGCCTCTAGCTGCTGGGTGACACCATCTGTGATTTCCCATGAAATTAATATAAGTGAAAATTCAGGCAACAAAAAGATTGTTGCTTCCACAACTTCAGAGTGGCTTGGGATCGTATGCAAGTGACATGTCCGTCACACAGGAAGCCCAACCACTGTGTGAGCCCATTTAACTTAAAGAAGGAGATTTCCCAGAGAATGGAGTAGTTAACGTACTATTTCCAGTATATCATGCCCAGTTTAATTAGTGATTAATTATCATTGATGACCCTGGCACAGCCCTTCTTGGCAACAGGCATTCAGAGTGACCTCTCCATTATTCTTTAACAAGAAGCCCATCTCCAGGTGCCTCTTTGTTATGTCCGCCGTGCTCTGAGCGCACAGGTTTCGTTACCTGAGCAGTCCTCCTGCACGCAGCAGGGACTTCTCCAGCTGAGGCAGGCTATACAGAATGATGCGCAGAGTAGAGGGCACAAGCATTTTGCTTAAGAGACTGAAGCAAGGACAACATGACGCATTTGTTAGTCTTCTTATTCCTGAAATGACTGGTAGGATCTGAGGTTGGTGCAAGAGCAAGGAAGTAAGGGAACTGCAAAAAAAATGGTTGGTGTAACTAAAAAAAGAAAGAGATATTTTTGCACCTGCCATTCTCTCCTTTTCCTTTCTGCTGAGATGCACTTCATTACTTTATTTTCTCCTTTCCCATAACCATATTATAATCTTCTCTTTAACCAGTTCATAACAGGAAGCATAATGACGGAGAGTTCAACAAAATACCAGTAAAAACATCCCTTGGGAAATAGTTAAGTGGTCAGACTTGGAAATGTGGTTTATATTATTGTATCTCCGCTGACATTTTGCTCGCCTCCCCATACTCTTTTGTGAACATATCTAAATAAAAGGTATAAACTAATTCACCTTCCACCGTACTCCCCTTTGAGTCAGAAAGAAGTGTTTATTTTTCATCACCTAATTTTTACAGGATTTTCCAACAGGACTTTACACAGCTCATGGCCTAGATGACTCGTAGTGTAGTTACCAAAGAACAGAAGTAGTGATTTTCACCACAGTGGTGAGCTAATTTAGTAATAGACACAAGTGATAACTTACAGAACCAGAACATCAGAGTATATGACAATAATCCCTGCACTTCCCAGCAAACACTTTGAGAAAGTGGGGATCAATGTCTAATAGTGTCGGTTAACACTAGTATCCTCCTGACACATCTAGATTTTTTTTCATCTTATTTAACACAAAAATGAGGCCACTTTAAGAATATATTGGCAGAGAAACTTTAAAAGACATCTTGGAGGCTTGGGTGTTTGGGTTTTTTAAACCAGAATGACTTTCTATCTTCTAATCATTGTTTGCAGAATCCCTTCCAATCAACATGGAGTCCTTATCTAAGACAATGCAGAGTACAGAAAAAGGACTTAACTGATGATAGCATAATTCAATTTTCATTTTATATTCTTTTCTAGTTACAAATTTCTTTTCCAGGTGGATCGTGTGGTCTCTGGCACATCTACTTGATTGTGACAGGACAGTGGGTAAACCATTTGATAAAGGTTAGCAGTGTCAAAAAGAAAGACAAAAGCAAAGAATAAGACATCACCCAAATTCTTTACACTCGAATGTTCAATTTTATAGTTCTATCCCTGATCACCTAGCATAGGCTGGCAATTTTCAGTGAAACCTAGTATATACGGAAAAAAAGGTGCGTGTGTGGGTAAGCAAAACAAGAGGTGTCACCAGGTGTCACTATTAGATGGGTCTTTTCTTTAAGTGTGAGCAAATGGCCAGTTTGGGGAAGATGATGGTTTGGTACGGAGCCATCAATGTAGGTAGAAAAGGCTCTGCAAGTGCAGGAGCACTTTCTCTCTTCTCTGAGCTGGTGTCTTGCAAATCGTTGGTCAATGGGAACAGGGAGAGCCACTGGACTGAGGTTCCTGCTAGGGGGAATTGCCCCAGATACTGTCGTAGTATCTCTGTTCTGGAATTAATATGAATACACATAAATAAAATAAAATGCATTGTAATATCTCTTGTAAACACGTCACTGCATCTTCTTCACTGACAAATTGCCTGCAGAGGCCTAATTATCTGCTGCTATCTAGCAGAAGACAGATGTAGTACTAAAACAAGGTGTACCACTCGTGTTTGCTTTACAGTGTTGGTGTATTATATATCAAACAGAGAAAACAAGTGTAAATATTTGGAGAAGAAATGGTAGAGCATAAGGGCAATGGTAATTGCAGACTTACTTTTGCGATAAAATTGCAGGCCTGGACTTACCTTAACAAGGAATAAATATGTGCTATATTTGAAGCAGCAGTGTATCTTTCTCAGAGGGTACCATGTGACTTCCCACAGTATCTTGCATTTCAAAAATCCTAATTGACGTGTGGGTAATGCACTGAACAGCTCTCAAACTCAACCCAGGTTAAAGCTTTATGACAAATCCCACTTGCATTCCCAAGGAGCGTCCAAAGAGCCCCACTTCCATCTTTCCACAGGTGGGAAAGGCGTAGGCAAGCAGAGAAGAGTGAGGTCAGATGTTTGCTGAAGGAAATAATTTTGTCCGGCTACTGCATGAGAGACACAGTTGTCTGGATTGATATTTGCATACTACCATTGAAGCAGCTGCCATAGTGGGGAGCTCCACAGAGAAAGCACTGAAATACTCCAGGGTCTAAGTATTTGTTGCTCAGTCTTAGCAATGCACCAGAGAATGCCATCTACAGCAAAAGGAATTTCTGGCAAATAAAAACAACTGCCTTTCTCCAAAGCTCACTGGCGGTGATAGCAATCTTTGAGCTGATCAAATAGACTTTGCATCATTCCCTGTTTTGAAGATTTCTTGTTTCCTGCCTAATATTGTGGCTTGTGATGTGCTGCATTGCAGCTCTGTCTCTGGAAGAAGCAGTGTTGGAATTGATGAATCACTCTCCTTCTTGAGATATTGCCATATAGGCCTATAACTGTCATAAATAATATTTCAGTGATTGAACTTAAAAGTCAAGATCTATGGAAGAATCTAATCCCCTCTGAACATTCACAGCTGCCTGCCTTTCACTCTTTACCAGTAACTTCAGCTGATTCACTTCAAGGGGTAAACCTCCTTCAAGATAGTTTCTTTCCTTTGCCTAAGAAACACTATCCTTTTCTCTGCATGCTCTGACATTGCTTCTTCCCCTGAAAGCTGGTGCCCTTGGACATTTGAACCTCATTAAATTTAGAAAGCGCAGTGACTTGGTTTTGTTCCCATAGTGATGTTGCAAATCTCATATTTGCAAGGGAATTGCATGGGATTCTTTTTTAAACAAATTCATTTTTCTCTTGTGGTTGCTGCTGCTAAGTACAATATCACATCTCTTTTGTTTAGAAAACACGAATCTGAGATCTTTCCATGAGACATGGAGCTTTATAGCAATGTAGGCAATAGGACACAATGCAGCAAAGTAATTACTCGGTACATTTAATAGTGGGGAAACTGCAGAAGGTGAAAAGAACAAAAGAGGTTTGAGGCAAAAAAACTGACAGATATTATATGTACCAATGTAAATTGAGGTCAAATTTTAGACATGTGGGAAAACCTTCACAGTCCTTTGACCTGTCTCAGGATAAGGTATGTGACAGGGAACTTACCTGTGCCGGAGTAACAGACCTTTAATGAGTAACAACTCCTGCTTGTGGCTCTGCAAGCACTGTCCTGATCCTGACTGCCACAGCCTGCAGGTGCTGACTAGCACGTCTCCATCTTAAGCACTTGCTCCTGGGCACTCAAAGGAGGACTGGTTTTATTAAGCCAGTTTGAGGCCATCAAAAAGATGATACTCCTGATAGCTCAGGATGAAAATGAGGTAGTGCATTACACTCTGTGTAATAAAGATAGCTGGAAGCATTACAAAATGACTGGAGAAATCTCCAACATTAATATTTGATTCAAGATCTTTTAGTTGTCTATGGCATATTTTGATTGAGAAGACTTGTGAGTATATTTATTTATTTTTAGATTTATGTAAATATGCACTGTCTGGTCTTCAGGGGAAGCCAGGAGCCCCAGTTACAGGCAAACAACCTCAGACATCAGTGCAGAGCCCGGCCCGGTCCCCCACGGGTAGGCACTCGGTGGGCACTGGCTGTGAGCTCCCCGGGGACGCCCACTGGGTCAGCCCTCATGGTGAGTAGCCGTGAGCTCAAGGCTGAACTCTTCCTGAGCCTACATAAAGGCAGAACTTGTTCATGCAAAAAGGCCCCTGCCTGCAGCCCGTGCTCCATCCCCAGACTGTGTAGGCTTGCCAATATAAATTCTGGATTGAGGTAGATACATGCTTGATTTTATTTTTTAGTTCCAGCTCTATTATCCTATCTGCCAGTGAAATGACGTATGATTATCCTTTAAAAATGAAACTTATTCTGCCAGCCCAAGTAAATCAGCTTTCTAAACAGGTTTTTCTGATGGGGCATTTGTTGTAATGAAGACTCTTATGAAAACGATACGTAGTTTGCAACGATTCAGGAAGCCAGCGTGTGGCTACGTGGTGGCTGTTAACCCTAAGCAGCGCAGCTGGGGAAAGAGCTGCCCAGGAGCCATCGGTCCTGTGCGGAGGGGTAGTGTCTGGGCACCACTTGGCACACTGAGGGGTGACTGGCTCCTGCCTGCCCTGGTCCCTTCTGAGAAGTGGCCCAGGAGGCCGGCTGATCCGTGGGTTTTCCCTGAAGAGCTCCACTCCCTGCAGCTGCCCATAAGGGTCTCTGCTGGACTTGCTCTGAAGGGGAGACCGTGTGCTGTGCCACAGCAGACAGTCCAAGGATGCGCTGCCCTTGATGTCAAGGATGGGGCATCCGACACGTCTCATGAGGGTTACGGTGGGCTGCTCCAATCTGTTTCCGTGGACGGAGAATGCATTCAGGGCTGAAGCACAACTCAGGAGTGGTTTGATTTAAACACTTTGGTCTTCTCCAGGCCTGACCAGGTTGAACTGTCTAATGAGGCTGGGTTTGCAATATTTTTGACCAAGATACTTTTTCAGGTAGAAATACGACTATTATCAGAGATTGAATTATAAAATGTCATCTTGTATTTTTTAAAAAGAGAAGGATTTCTGACAAATATTTGAGAATTTTTCTGCTGCTTTGAAAGCATAGGGAAACATCTGTCCTTTTGCAGAAACTTTTCATTTTCTATTTCCTTAAGAAAAGTGGGGTGACAGAATATTTTTTTAAAAAGGAGTTTAAAGATGAAAGAATTTAAAAATACAATTTAAACTGTTTTTTTATGCCTCGGTTTTCTCTCAAGTGAGGATGATTAGCAAAGTGGTTTCTTAAAGGAAAAAACTAAAGATAAATCAAAAGATGGTCTCCCCACTCACACAATCTTATTTGTTTTCCAGAATCATCTTCTCTATTTTTCAGCATGAGTTGAGTAAAAATGAGGGCTAAAATCTTCCTCTGACTCTATTTGCCCTCCTAAATTTTCCTGTACTCAAACACAATCATTTTCTCACTTTCATCCCCATTTCGTGTAAAGAAAAGTGAGGTGAGAGAGTGAATTTCTTGCTCCACCTCATTTAAGGAGAAGTTTTGAAAATATAAATAAAGAGAAAACAGTCAATTGAAAATCTGATTTTCCAGAAATATATTGGGACAGAAGTCCTGCCTGTCCCACCAGGACACTAGCCCTCCTCACCTTGAGATGTCCCCATTGCCTTCTCCCATGGATGTCCCACCCATGGAAGGTTTTTCTCTGCTTTGTCCTGACTCCTCTAAGTTAAGAAATAAACACAGTTTAGACTTGTCACTGTTTTCCACTGGTTGGCAGCTTCCAGCTGTTGGAGGATTACTTTTGTCTAATTGTTTTGTTAAGTAATTCAGCTGCAGCCTGCAAGACAACAACGATGCCTCATGGCTGACGTGGGCTGCTTTGTGCTCATGTCACAACGTCTTTGGAAAATTGTTAGCTCGCACTGTGGTAATTCAATTTTGATGAATACCCCGTAACTTAATTTACTTTGTGGGAAAACACAGTTGTATAAACAAATTGGTTCTGTCCACACCCACCGTGCCTTCACAGGGCATCATTTTAATATTAACCACTTTGAGCTGTGATAGATTATAGTGTAGACCTTGAAGCAGGAATGTGCCTGTAAGCACAGGGCAGGTGGCTTTAGATTCACAGTACAACTTTTACAGAGATTGTTCATTGAACGTGAGAATAACAGACAAAAAAAAGAAAATTGCCATAATGTATCAGAAAAGTTGAGTTGTGATAGCAGCTAAGAGACCCCGGCAGGGACAGGGACACCACTGTATTGACATCCCGCTCAGGATCAAACGCAGCGACAGTCTCTCTTCCAAAGAGTGCGTAGCACAGATACTACAGAAGTAATTTTAGTTCAACAATTATGTTAAAAATGTGTAAAATATTCCCCATCATTAGCATAGGAGACAACACAAAGTAGTTAAAGAAAAGGAAAAGATCCTTTCTGTGGTACCAGGAACAACCTACAGCTTGTTGCACGGCTGGGGCCTTTTCTGCACCACACAGCCAGGGCACGTGGCTGCTGCTGGGCCTGTGCCTCGGTCAGCACATGCCACTGAACGATACCTGCATCCAGGGCCCCACGGTATCTCCTGGTGAGTGGAATAGTCTGGTCTTAAACTGCTGCTGGAATCTGAAAAGTGTTCTGTAGCCCGAAAAACCTGATAACTGCCTTAATTAAGTCTGATACAGGAGTATCTATGGTCATTGACTGTGGGGTTGCATTGCTGTGAGGAACACCATTTGAATTTTTGGATAACAGACTATTGAAGGCAAAATCAATAGGGATTTGCTTTAAATTATGGAAGTATTGTACACAAATATTATCAAAATTGTAGTATTAGAGCTTAATAAAAGAGGAAAAGCTGCATCAGGGAAGTGTTAACAACAGCCAGGCAATTCAGGTCCCATTGTTTCCTTCAGAGCCACCCTGTGAGTTTGACTTTCATTTACACAATGGCGACTTTGTGCAGGCACCGTTTTACCTGAGAAAAAGGGTTACGGAAGATGTTTTAAAAGAGACCAAAGAAATTGACTCCCTTTGCACTGCTACAGAAGTGCCATGTGCAGCTGGCCAGGGTCACCATATAAAACTGTCCTGAGAAGAGTGAGATTGTATCAAGGGTCAGATGAGCCCAGTGTCACTTCCAGAATGGCCAGTATCACCACCAGGCCCCAGCTCATGCTCTCCAAATGTCCAGTTTGAACTCGCACATGTTTCCAGGCACTCTCAAGGTAACCATGTGGCATAAGCTCTTTGCAGCTTTTCCTTTAATGGATCAAGATGGTCTTAAGAAGTTCAGCATATGCTTCCCATTTGTCCCCGCTCTGTTACACAGAGGGGTCTAGTAAGTCTGCGGATACTTCCCGCTGCGCGGGTGCCTGGCGATGGAAGCTAGGTGCTATTTTAAAACCTCACTAGCATTAACATTGCATCTTTTGACACTTAAATGCATGTAAAAGTTTGGCTCTTTCTTCTCTCCAAACCCTGTGTGCATGCCAGACTGTACCGTGTTCAGTCCATTGGCAAAGCGAGGTGAGTGGGAGGTGGCAGGTGCCCGCAGCAGGAGGGGCTCTGTGTCCCCAGCACAGTGCCTGGTCGGCAGGCAGCTACGGCCAGCGCGCCCGCAAATCAGTTGGGCTCCTCTGAAACCTTACATGTAGGTTTCAGTAAGTGGCAAAGACTAATGTAGGTGCAAAAAATTTGCAGAAATATACTTTCAGAAATCAGCTGCAATCTGGTCTTGGGTCCAGGGTATTCATCACAAATAATAGTCATTGCTTGAGGCATGTGCCTAAGGATCTCCTTTTCTAATCTGTGGTTCTGTTTGTTAAAGGAGAAAACTAGAAACTTAAGAACTACTGGTCTAAAACATGTGGAGGTATGGATTTAAGCTAAGGATGCTTTGCACAGCAGCCAGAAGCATTGGAAAATCACGTTACTAGTTCTTTCCAGTGCAGTGACCTGATGTTGTTTCTGGTCCCTGATTGTAGCAAGCTTTTTTTTTTTTTATCAGGGAGCTTTGATTAATGCTGTCTTGAACAAATTCATGTTTCCCTAACACTGCTGTGAATATTAGTGGCTAATAGAGAACATGATTATGCAGACAATAGCAAATTGCATTTAAATTGCTTATTCACAGGCAGCTTCAAAACTGCTTTTGTGTTCTGAAGTAGTTTTACAGGACTAAGAGAGATTTTTAGCTGTAGACTGCATGGGCCTTCAAGAATCATTCAATAGTGTCATGGGTTATAAACTCTTACCTTGTATGTATGGATCTGTCATTTACCAGCAAGTAAAGCACATGCCTGAATGCTGTCCTGAGCAGGACTGGATATAGCAATGTCCTCAAATACTTTGCTGACGGGGGACTTGGTGTATGAATTTATGCCTGTGCATAAATATTAGCATATTTGGGCTATAACAATTGTTCCATTTTATAAAAATGGATGCAAAATGGAATCAAAATGTTCCCCCTTAATGCAAAGCAGATATCATTTAACGAACATTTTGGACTTCGATCGTTTGAATTTCATTGCTGGTTTCAGGACTTGCTCAATCCTTCTCTGATCTGCTGTGAAATGTTAGGTAATTTCCACCAAAGGTGGTCTCTATATGGAGATGCAAGCTGCTTCAACAGTAGATTAACCATTGTGATTAACGATGATAACGGATGAATGCTTTTGTCACTAACAAAACTGCATGAACACATATAAGCTTTAAAAACAGAATAAAAAAATAGCATTGTTTAATCTGTTTCAAGAAGATTGTAAATGCCTAGAGATATTGATCCAGCCTGTGAGCCTGCTTATAAGGATACTCTCTGCCTGCTGCAGTGTGCTTAGATACAATCTAATAAGAGCTCATTGAATAATAACCAATGGTAACCGCCCAATCCTAAAAATTTAGATTGACGGAATTCTCTCCCCAGTGAAGAGGAAAAATCTAGACCTGCCCATAAACTCATTACTGTCCACTCACCCATAAGCCAATAGAAGATCTTGGATTATTGGAACTCTTAGCTTTAAGAGAAATTGCTTTCCTAAATTTGACCTCCCACACTAAATATAAAATATGGACCATCTGTAATGAAGGGATTGCAGCCCAAATAGCTATCATCTCTCGGTGGCAAAGGTTAGAAGGTTGATGCACATTGGTTCCATGGGGATGGGGATGGTGGTGACCTTTTGGCATGAAAATGGTCACTTGGAGCTGTAATGTGAGAGAATGGGGTCGGGTATTAGCCACTAAAGACTCTCTGATGCTGTGTCCTTGTTAAGCTTTTACAGAAAAAGCCATGGAGGCATTATGGGAAACAGCATCAAATCCCATCTACCAGATCTGAATATGATACAGAGGAAAAGTGAAACTGGATATATTTTCCATTTAGGTAACATTTCTTCACTTCTTAAAAGGACAAATGTCACCTGACCTTATATACAGTGTTCATTTCTAAGAAAAAGAAGGTAAAAAGGCAATTTAGGTGTTGACGGATTAATCTTTTGCCGCTCCTGGACGCCACGTTGTATTTGACTGCTCATGATGGGCCAAGTGTAGGAGTACAAAGATGCGTTCCCTTTTCTTATTTACTTAAGGAATAAAGTATTGTAGAAATAAAAACAAAAATATGGTATGTGGTTAAATGAAATTGCCGACGTCCATGCCCTCTGTTTTAGTGTAATTCCTGTAAATGTTTGTGAGGGGCTATAGAGGGAAACACAGTGAGCACAATATTCCTTTTTGATCAGCAGCTTTTAACAAAGGAAGGATGTTGAACATCTGAAAGTAGGGAGTGCAGAGTTCACTGCAGGTCACCATTAAGGACAAGAACAAGGTAATGTAAGAGGCTGTGTGATTCCAGGTTGACAGGAGGATTTTAAAAGATCAAAAGTGTTTTATATATATGTTATAGAGGACCAGGAGTGCTTTCAGTCAACAGATGAAAATGCTAATGTTTAGAAATGATGAAAATGCTAATGTTTAGAAATGATGAAAGCAAGACAAATGTTGTGGTGAATTCCAACTGAGTCATCAAAACAACAAGTATTCTTAGTCTGTGGTTTTTAAAAGATTATTGCAAATTGTCCATCAGTGCAGGTGTGGTAAAAATGGTTATTCTGTTGCTATATGAACAGTTCACTGCATTTGTTATTTTGGGATGGCAGAGTTGACAGTGAGTTGTGGCTTGCAATATTTATTCTTTTAGATCTAGACATATTTGAAGAAGTCTGTTAATTTTTTAAGCTGTATGTTGTGCTCTATTCCTTCCAGTAACAGGAACAGAAATGTTGCTACTGTATAATTAAGGAGCTGGAGAGAAAAGAAAGAAACAATTAATAGCTGTTTCTGATAGAACTTTCGTCAGTTTAGTGTGAAAAAGAAAAATGACGGAGTAATATTGCCACCAGCAATTCCTCAGTCAGGTGACTTTTTTGCTAGATCAATTCTGGTTGCTTAGCAACAAGCAAAAAGGCACGGTTATGTTTTGGTAAATCTTTTATTTTTGAATATTCTGTGCTGGAGTTTCATGTACTCTATCTATTACTAATGCTGTTGATTCAAGGCTCACAGTATCTTCTGAGCCGTAAAAGCCCATCTTTTCTTATTTAAAAGGGACAATGTTATTTAGTTTTCAGGAAAACTTTTGTGGCTAATACACATTTGAAAATACAAAACTGAGCCAGTGATTAGAGAATATGTTAAAAGAAAGCAACGGAGAAATCATTAAAACATCTTTGACATTTTTGGTTAATGATATCTACATTAATGAGTTAATTGCCAATGCATCACGTTTTATGCCACTATCAAATATTAATGTTATCAATGTTATAATAATAGCATCTATTGATATAATTGAAGCTTGCTTTCCAATAGGTGTCACCATGAATAATACCATTGCAGTATTAAAATCAATAATAAGAATATTAGGAGGGCATTATAAAATGTCAATACAATGAAAACCACTTAAATAAATGCTTGATATAAAACAAACCGACTAAATATACTAAGCTATAATTTAAAAGAATAAATTCACAACCCTATGTAGAACAGTTTGGACATTGCAACTTTACTGTTCTTTAAAGCATCAGACTAAAACTAATAATAGACTAAAGCTGTGAAGAGAAGAAAATCCTTCTACATTCAGTGAGAAAATATTTAAAGATTACGTGATATATCGGAGGAAATTACAAATATTGGAAGGGGTTTGATGTTATGTTCAAGATAAATCCTTTGTGTTGCAACAGTCCAAAATCTGCTCACAAATGTTGATGCCTGTCTTCCTTTGAGGTCAGTTTAAGCCAGGCACACAGCTGAGTCTTGGCAGGACGTGTGCCTAGCTAGCTTACATTGTGTATAAAGAAATCAGCAGCCCAGCCCTGGAAGAGGTCCGGAAAGACAAAATTCCAATTTTCCAACATGAAACATCTTGTTTATCTGTGGCCATTGCTGTTTCATTTCAATGGTGGCAAACTGGCACAAGGATAAGGGTCTGAAGGTACCTCTCCATGCCTTTCGGCAGCTGACAGTGATGCGAAAAAAGAAAGGTTGCAAGCAAGAGCCTTTGAAAATTTAGCCTATAGGTGAAGCCAGTGCTGTTTGTGTGGAATAAGAAGCAGGGCAAATACTCTGTGAAAAAAACATGCAATTAAGGTGCTTAATTGCTATCCAAGGGACAGGGTGAAATGCCCACATAGTCTGGACTGTTGTTGGCACCAGCCTTCACTGTGACAGCCGCAAAGAACTAGGTGGTCACCAGCAGCTGCCCAGTGAGGGGGCATTTGTTCCTACACTGAGGCTTTCTTTGATGTGTCTGCCCTGAAACAGGGAGGAGGATTGCCTCTCCTACAGCTACGTAGCTGATCAGAGATGAGGACATCTGGGGAAAGCAATCTCCAGAGACTGCAAGTATGTCCCATCCTAAGAAACACTGATCCTCGAAGACATGCCTTGCCACTGGGGAGTAGTAATTTACTACAGAAAACCAATTTTACATTCCTTTTCTTCCTGCATGGTATGCTGAGCTGGGTGACGGTACAGGGTGTTCACACAGCAGCCAGGTCCAAGCACCTCTTCCCGCCACTGGAGGTGGACAGCAGCTGCAAGGACTCTTTCCAGGGCACTGTAGCACGTCATAATTAAATTGACAGAGGCCAATGGTGCTTTGAAGAAGCATCCAAGTTATTAGCTCTGGCTCTCTTGCCATTTTTGACTGCCTGTGGTAATGATCTCCATTCCCCACCAAGCAGGGTCTGCTGCTGGAGACGCAGCGCATTTGAAAGTTTACCTGGTAACTCTGTAAATCAAAATTGTTAATCTGAAGGCTTTTTATTACCAGTGCTGTCTTCAGCTACATCTGCAAAAAAGGTTTTAAGACAACTCAGATTTATTTGCCAAAAAACATTTGACATTTACTTCATTACTCGGTGGACTGCATTCTCTTTAAATAAATTTTCCAGTGATCTGGACTTTCACAGTGAAAATCTGTACAGTGAACTCCTAGTTTATTATGCCTACTTGAAAAGGGTAATTTAATAAGGCTTCAGTACAAATACTTAATTGTGCAATGGCTATTGACAATGCCTTTAAACAGTTGCATATTTGCCAGATTTAGCTAATGGAAGTAGAATTGCCACTTAATGTCTCAGTTTGCACTGGCTGAAAATAAATTGTATCTGACATTCCTTTGGCTTTTAAAGGACATATTTAGATATTTAGAGTCAGATTGATCTATTGTTGTATTTATGTTTCTTGTGTGAAAAAGTATGAAGTAATTTAGATGGAGATACTTATTTACACATTCAGTATTTGTAATAGCTTCACACAGTCTGACGTTTCACAGATTTGAGATATTGATATCAAAGAGAGTTGACTGAAAATAACTTGACAAAATCTATTTTTTCTAAAATGTGTGGATTTTTCAAGTATGAAATAATTTGCTGGAACAGGCTACCTTTAACAACGTTTCCATTTATAAGAAGTTCTGAAAAATAAGTTACAAATTGTTCATACAGGAGTTTGCATAATTTTCTGAAGTTCAGTTAAATTATGTTTCATTTGGAAATGTAATTTATAACATAAATTAGTCAACAAAAGGTGTAAAAGCAAAGTGATGGTGTTTTGAACACATGAAACCAAAATACTTTCAGTGGCATAAGATAGAATTTTTCTTAAATTTTCGGTTCAAAAAACTTTTACGGTGCTTCACCCTTAATTAAGATGCAAATGAGATCTGCAATACTGAAAATGTTCATAAGGTGGGAGAACTATTTCATATTGAGTTCCAGTGCAGATACATTTAACTCATTTTACATCCTCTGTTGGAAATATAATTGCCTATCTCTGTACTTCCCCTTTCCTCGCACCTAATTTAAGAAGCAAAAAACTTTTCCTAATGAAGCAACTTATCATCAGATTAAGTGTCTCGGTAGCAATTGAATTACAAGTATTGCGATACTGCAATTTTGTTCAATGGTCAGTACATTTTTAAGTTTTGCCATAAATGTACTGTAAAGTGTGGATCTACTTAATTCTGGTGAAAGCAGTTTTTACATTTAACAATTCTCTATAAATGTTAAGGTTTGTCTGCAGATTGGTATGTAAAGAAGTTTCTTCTGTAGATTTCTGAACTATTAAGCTATAGCATTGAAAACATGTAAACACCTGAGGAGTGCAATTTATTTGTTTGAGTTAGGTTTCACTTTATTTTTCTATGGGAAGAGCAGTGCTTTATTGAACACCAGGCTTGGCTTTCAAAAACTGAGGTCATCTCTGCTTGCGCAACATATACAGGTACTTTTGCCATTTTAATTTCTATTACTTATACAAATCCAGGAATGACTTGTTACCTTGCATTGCTGAAGTCACAGGGCAGGACCAGAGTGAGCAGCAAAAGTAAGAGCTCTATAATTTGGATCAGGTTTTGCTGAGCTTCTGTGCTCCCTGGGAGCAAGGGTGAGTGCTGAAGCAGCTTCTCCTGGCTGAGCCTGTGACCACAGATTCCTTATTTCCACTTGTCTTTTGAATCTCAGGACTGAGGAGTGTCATGGCTGACAATAATAGCAATTTCCATGCACAAGTTTTAGTGCTGAAGAGGAATTTAAGCGTTTTCTACCTTGTTTCCTGCTGCCCGCAACCAAAGAATAGGGCATAAATTCATGTCTCTTAACCTTCCTCTTTGTGACTACGGATTTGGGGATGACTTGAAATGAGCCCTTGAATCTACGTTTTCCAGAATCCAGGGAAATTCAGCCAGACTTTGCTGCCTAGACCAATTGCACCATACATCAAGAATAAGCAGTGGTGAATATCCACATTTTTAGTCTTAAATGCTTACTCAGAGACTTAGGAACAGGCGTAAATGCAGGAATTTGCTACTCTAAGCTTTGTCTCCCCAAACTGGAGATGGCCTCCAGCAGGCTGCCAATTCTGAGCCTGGAGAATGGCTGATGGTAAATGGTGATAGAAGTTCTATCAAGTGTGCAGGGCTGGAGCCATTAAGTGCTTTTAAGGGAATAATAAAACTTCAAATTTAACATAGGAATTTTATGGACAGTCAGCATATTCTAAAGCTGTGGTGATGTGTTTGAACAACTTGGTGACAGATACTTACAAAACTGCTCGTCAATTAACTCTGAAAGTATTAATTTTAGATAAAATAATAAGAAGCACCTAGATTAAAATGTATGTGTTAATCAGATGAGGATTAACCTCTGAGACTGATGCTGTGCACTTTGTGCCAGCCAGTCTTTTGCATTGGCCATACTTAACCTTAAATTAAAAGGCTGTATTAATTCATTTCGTTATTTAGCAGTTCACTTCCATTCAGGAATCCTTTCTGCAGCCCTTCCAGCTGCTGACTAAATCCGCTGTCTTCCATCTGCATGATCATCCTGTGTCAGCGAGCCCAGATACACAGCCCCACGGGCTGGGCGCTAGAACTTAATCAAGACATATCGTGACACTGGTTGAATAACAGGGCTTGATCAACACATTGTGGTTTAAGGGAGGATCATAATGAGAGAAGGGATGCTATAGGTAATGTTTACTTTACTCCTGCTGTCACTGTATTACCCAAGAAGATACCCCAACACTCTTGTGGGCTAAAGTGCTGCTGAACAAGGTGCCACTTCTTTTGATGTGAACCAGCAAGTCTGATGATTAATTTTGGGGTTTTTTTTTTGAGTTCAGGGATAAACTTTGGTACCTGTAATGAGTCCATTCTATTTAAATTCTCAGGCAATTGCTTTTGAGGCATTTAAGGGGCTTTTTTTCCCTGTACATTTGGTGGGTTAATTTTGCTGATGCATATGCTTAGATGGAAATAACCATTGGAATGAGAAGTAGTAGTAGGAAGCTTAATACCTAGATTCTCAGCTTCCAAAACTTCTGATGTGGCATAGAGAGGAACTGACTTTCGAGTTCATAACATGATATCCTTTCATACCGCCTCTTGCTTGGGCAGCAACATGCAAGCTATGTGAATTCAGTCAGCTCACTGTTCTTTTGCTTATAAAACAGTGGTGAAGAATTGTTGTAGTTTCACTCCCTTAACTCTGTTTTTCCTGGTTGATTTTATTTCTGTCATCTTTGAAGTGCTCAGTTGGTTGCACGTCAGTAGACTTCTCCCTGAATAGAGCTTTGCATTTCTGGGTGTTTCTGTGGGCCCATGCTGACTGTACTGCATCTTTCTGCACGCTTCTTCATAATGATCTCAAAGACATACCAGATAGAGAGAAAAATCCTGCTCTTTTATGATCAGTCCATGCTGAACTATTCCTTAATTCTGTGAGTTGTTGAAATGCAGATACTAGATGTTGATAAGGAATTACGTTTGGTTTAGACAATATAAAATCCTTCCCCTAGAGAAGACATCTGTCTCAATGTTGCAGAGCATCATGGAATAGTACATGGAGAGGAGCAGAACACAAAATGATAGTACCAAGTGATTAAAACAGGATGAAGGAGGAAGCAGTAGAGAAACTACGTTATGACCCCTGAGTCCAGCAGGATTTATCCCTCTGTACTCAGTGGTCTAAGGACGGCTCAGCTCCAATGATGCAATGGCACAAACTGCCACCTAAGCTAGAGCTTTTCATGTTTGGAGTTTGCTCTCAGCTGATTTAGATTTGCCAAAGTTCATTATTTCAACATTAAGCAGCACTGGAAAATTCCACTCACTGCTGGAGAGAGAATAGATTTTTGCAGCTAAAAGGCATGAATAAAAATCCACTGCCTATGGTTGGTCTACAAAAAAGTGCTCAGGAGACCTCCTATGTAGGGATATGTATGTGTGTTTGTGTGTACAGTCATTCTTTGGTATGTTTTCAACAGTGAAGCAGATACTCCGGAATCTCAGACATTTACCGAAGTCTGTTGGATAGCTGTTGCCAGATCATTGGGACAGATTTTCTGTTGAGATACGGGGCACAGAAGCTATGTAAGGGAAAACTATTTCATGCTTCCACAGGGTACAAATCTGTATCCAAACTTTCATTCAAAAGCCTGTAAATGTCCACAGGGAAGATAACAATTTTCTCCTCTTGCCACTGTTTTGTTAAAAAAAACTAATAATAGAGGGGAAAAAAAACTTACAACAACGAGTAATAAAAAGGTAATCCATAGTCTGGGGCCTTGTGTAAACGCAGAGAACATGAAGAATTTATTACATTTTTCTTATTCCAGGTGGAGGTTGTTAAGGCAGACTAACTTCTCCTGAAGTGTTCAAAATAAACTTTCTTGAATACAAAGTTTTACTAAGTGCCTTAAAATCAGCCTCAAACTGGATGGTCTGAAATCATGGTAGGTGAAGCAATACAAGCAGGGTGAAAATAATGGGGAAAGAAGTATGGGAGGAAGCTCTGTGGGTGCTCTCCTGGGGCTTGTCCCTGGCAGGCTCCCAGGAGAAGGCTGGGGAGGGTAGGCTGGTGCCCTCCCAGAGGGATCGGCACCTCCAGAGAAGGGAATAGGCTCAGATGCATTGGGGAAAACTGAACCAACTTCTGCAAAATAGTCCTCAGAAAGAAAAGGAAGAAGTGCAGAGGGAAGCCAGCCAGAGGCCAAAGGGAGCTGGAGCAGCAGTGTCCTGGGCTCAGTTTAGTTGATGTATTTTCTGCATACTTCACTGACCGCTGCTTTGCCACTACAGGAGTCATGAGTCAGGTCCCGTTCCCTCCGCTCAGCATGCTGTCCCCACTTCAGCTACACCCTCATAACTGACCTCACACCCACCAAAACCTGTTCAGGTAACCACTGGTGCTGGGATGTGGTTGGGTCATGCGTTCCTACACCTTATTCCTGTTGTCTGTGCTTTCTATTAAGATTGCAGGCTTCTTGGGACAGACTTTGTAGTTTATTTTTACAGGCTGTAAAAACAGGGTCTAATTTTATGGTCTTCACATAATGGCTATCATTATGCACTCTACTGTAAGTCCAATTCCGCATAATTAATGAAAACTACTCAGGTAGCAAGGTCAAGGTGAAAAACTCTTCCTGTTGGTTTGAAGCACTTTTTCCATTTACTTATTAATGTTCTAACTGATGTTGAATTGTTGTGGCTGTGAGCTCTTTCTATCTGGCATTTTAGATCACAGCAGTTTCACTAGGAGAGGATCTGATTCTGAAAACCTTAATAATTTGTGGAGTCTCTGCTAATGGAAGTCTTCCTATGCAAATGCATGTCCTTCTCTCACATTGTGTTCAGTGAGACCTGTGTCACAGTTATACTGATTCTTGCCATTAATAAAATTACTATTATGTTACCTATTATAGTTGAGATAAACTTTAATCTTCTTGGAAAACCAAGATTTGGTTCAGGAAATCAAAAGTAAAACGTGTGAAATCTCACTTCTATTTTTCTAAGCAACCAAAAACCTGGAAAGTTGTGGATGTTTGTTTCCAAATATATTGTGAGTCTGTTTATAACTGAGATATAAATATCTTTATTTCCACACTGTATCAAATTTTGAACTCAATGAGACTTTCAGATATAAGAACCTATCAGCTACAGGTCAGCAGCAAGAATGATTATTTTTTTCTGCAGGCAAAGTTAAGATCCTTGCTCCAATCTCATAATGTTTTTAAGGTAGACTGTTAAGGTGTCTTAGGAGTGCTATGAAAAGCTGCACAGACTACTAAGATGTAACACCAAGGTGAAGCCTCTTTGTTTTATAAATCCTCCACAAAGCTTTATAGGTGCATACTCTGCGCAGGACTCATCGTTAAGAGTCTAAAACCACATGAAGGCTTACCAACATCTAATGAGTCTATATTTCAAATATAAACAAAGAAAAATGGCTTCTTTTGATTGTACACATCTGATCTGACAGCAAAATATCTACGCCTACTCCCTATATGTTACCTATTTTATTATTTTTATTGTTGATAGTGTATGTGCTAATAGATCTTACTGAGTTCACAGGTTACCCTGGTTGCAAAAATGACCATGCACATTGTTGTTCACCTGACAAAGTTGAGTTTGTTGCTCAGCCCCAGCATACTCCTCTCTTGCTCCTACCTGTAGCGCAGGAAATGGGTATGTGTATGGAGGAGGTGAAGGCGATCAACCTCACACCTGAAACAGTATGGCCCTGAATGCCACCACCATTCAATAGCTGGGAAATTTGTAAATATTTGATCAGATCTGAAATTAACAGAGAAAATAGCCACAGTCACATTGCACAGTGACTCGGATCTGCAGACACACTGCAGCTCAGAGAAGGCAGAGCCTGACTGCTCAGCAGTGTGGCATGGCATGGCACAGCCTCCGTGCTGACATCTAGCCCTGGCACACCAGCAGCCAGCTCCTCCAGAGCGCAGGTTTGGCGTTTGCCTGCGCAGTGGTCTGCAGTCACACGTGCATAGCTCAGTAAAATCAATGGAAGCATTTCCATGGAGCTCGGTAGGTTTTGCATTGAGTTTGCTTCGTGCACCATGACAGCTATAACACTTTGTGTGTGTGGATCTGTTAGTGCACGTTTCACCATTTCGTGAGGATGCCAATTAACTGTGGTAGAATGAGGTCAATATCATAAAGATACACAAGAATATAGTTACTGTACATAAAGTAGAGTTCTGAATTCACCCTGAACATAGTGTGCTGTAAAAGAGATGCTGACCATTTAGTAGATTCCCCGATTCTTCACACAAATTTAGTGGCAGAATTCAGTTCTCAGTTACAGACGGATTGCTGAAAAGGAAATTGGTACTCAAAGCCAAATTCTTACCTCACTTGCCAGATTATAAATGCAGAGTGATCCCTCTGACTTTGGTGAAGTCATCTGTGCTTGGAACAGTGTAAATGAGAGAGAATTGGGAACTATATTATAAAAATTCAACACTTGGGGTACTTTATTGAGATAATGCGTTAGGGCATTAAAACATGAACTAAGGTACATCTGCATTTTATCCCATGAAAAGTCTACTCTTGATCTACTTTAAGATTAGTTGTAGTAGTCTATCTTTATGATAACAGCATTAACACTGCAGTCCCCTTCTGATGTGGTGTCAGTTGCGCTCTTCACTTTCATGGAGTAACGCTTTGAAATTTCAAAATACTTGAAGATACTGTAACAGCCAGTGCTGCCAATATAGCATGGAACTGCTACTTCACAATTCAAGTAGTCAGCTATTGACTCGTGGCAATCTATATCTGCATTAAAATGGTGAGTTTTGGATTAATGTGGAGCTGAAAGCCCAACTGAGGCTCTTTGCTGCCAGCCTGTCTCTGTAATTGCAGCATGGATTTCACCAACCACAAAGGGCAAAATGAATGTGATCATCCCCAGCAGTCGATAGCACATTGATTTTTTTCACTCTACGATTCGCGCAAATATTGAAGCTCATTTTTTAAGCAAGGAGGATTATTAATCTACATTTCTTAAAAAGTAAGTCCGTTTCGAAGCATGGTACCTTACAGGGCTTATTTAATGTGCAATATGTAAATCAGATAGACAAAATATTCTCTTTTTTTCTCTTTAACCAAAACCTGGTATTCTCAGCTGTGAAACCTCATCCTCACCGTTGTGCTGTCATGTGTCGTATTGTTTGGTTAAGAGATTAAAGAAGGAAATGTTGGCGGGTCTCGTTCTGGTCAATGGTTTGCGTTTTCTTAGTTTGGTTTCATTTTCACTAACCCCTGAGGTTGTAAACTGACTATGTACAACATCACCTGTGGTTCCTAAGATGACACAATGATTCAAGACCATTTCTTCCCTAAATGGATGCAGTTAATCTGTGGTATAACAAATATACTTTAAGTCAGGGAAACAAAGAAAGTTCCTGCCGAGTAGTGGTAATGTTTCTGAGAACTGCAACGTTTCTTTTTGTCATTGGCATCAGCTGTTTCTTGGACAGGAGCTTGCTGGAATTATGTCTGCAACAGTATGGCTGTGAGAAAGCTGCAGTGCTGAGGACCAAGTTTATTGCTCTTCCCTCTGCGTGTATGTGAACTGGCAGTGGTTGTTAATAAGTGCCAGCTGCAAAGTGGGCAGCTGACCTGCATCAACAAAACAGATTCGTTCAGTCGTTGATAAGCCATAGTCACTTGTATGTGAATGTGATATGAGCCATATACTGGCTCGACTGTAGACTTTCCTGGTGCTGACCTTACCTTCCTAATTTTGCAGGTAAGATCACAGAAGATTTCTTCAAGCCTGCCTTTCCACATCACTTTAAGGAGTGCAGCTGCTGGGTCAGCTGTGTGCTGGATTTGGTCTATTTGTTAAAACTTTTCTCAAGGGAAGCACAACTCATGATAAGAAACATTCCAGGAGTGGCTTTAATGAAAAAGTAGCAAACGAGCACAAATTAGATTACCTTTATAAATATCCAAGGTCAATCAGGGCTCTCCTGTTCCTTCCTTCATCCCAAGGCAATATTAATGAATGCAAAACCCCTCTTTGCCCAGGGGCAGCCTTGAATATCAAGTCTTCGTTTGGATGGATTTAATTCAAACCCCTGGTAAACCTTGAAACAAATGCAGAGTGGTAAACTGCAATCATAAAAAAGGACTGAGAGCCACTATTTACCCTTTGCTTCGGTCTTTTCACAGGCACCGCTTTACACGCTCCCCTTATTCAAGACAGTATTTCTTATTTCCTTCTGTATTCCCAGTTAAGTTGATGAGGCACTTTTCATGAGTCAGAAATGCTCTTTTGGGTAAATGTGACAAAATTAGATGTATTTGAAGCTGATCAGGCTCCTCACTGTCGTAAACTCTGCTTCAGATTTTAACTGTTTGTCCCAGTAAATCCTCAAAGTAGAGCAGTTGCTGTCTGTCATTAGCTGTGTGTTTGCTTTCCTCAGGGTATTTAGCTACTTGCTCTGCAGCTTTTATTGCACTTAGCAGTACAATAACATCTCAAAATGCCCTACCTTCAGTTCCAGAGAACGGCCAAATGAACAAATATTAGTCACTCAAAAAGATAATTCCCTGAAATAAAATACTATTCATATTACAATCTGAAGAAGCTCAAACTTTAATTTCCCTTACTTCCCTAAGTGTAAGAACCGCCTCAAATATGAAACATCTAAGGCATGAACTGTGCTTTCTGCTTTTAGTGTGCAGAGTAACAGGACAGTATCTCTTGGCTCAAAGTCCTTATAAGAAACCCTGCTCCTGTAAGTGCCAGACCACGTAGCTGGTGAGCGGTTGAAATGTTCTGAGAATATTTTTTTTCTTTCTTTCATCATAGTCACCTGCAACAGAGGATGAATTACGATGAAATGTAGCAAGTCATGCAGAACCTTTCAGGGATGATAAATAACATAGCATAGCAGGTGTACATAAAACAATCTCTTAACTAACTATATTCCGAGGTCACTACTTGATTACATTGTGAAATGCCTTGGTTGGACTTTGGACTTCATCTACTGTTTGGGACATTTGGAAGTAGGAGGAAGATGTCCAGAGGTACTCAAGCAAAGGTGTTGCAAGCTTTCCCAAATGCTCTCTTTCAGCTCCTAATTATGCCTTTTTATCTCCAGATGACTTTTACCTAACTTCCCTCTGTTCCACACAGGAGGAATCCGTTTACATCCTCCTGTTTCCACTGATAGTGAGGATTTCAGGTGACATAAAGTCACTTTAGTGGACTGACTCCAGTGTTACAGACCAACAGAAAAAATGGCGTGAGATCATAAATCAGGAAGCCATGGAATTAAAACAATGTGTCTGCAACACAGCAACACAGCTCACATATGGCTTTTTATCTATGCATAAAATGACTAGGAGAGTTCCCCACCTCCCCACCGTGCAGGAGCTCTGCTCTTGTGTTGCCAGGGTCTTTCTGAGCAGTGGTGAGTTTTTGCAATGTCTGTCCATGACACTGATGACAAGGTAGAGAATAACTTCATGTGTATCCAGAACTATTTCTTCTGCATGACTATGTAGCTTCTGATGTCAGTGACCTTTGCTTTTCACCTTTTATCAGGTCTTTAGTGATGGACAGACTTATCACAGGGAAAGAGGGAAAGTCTTTAAGGGAAAAAGTTATTCTTATTTCTAGCAGATTTTACCCATAAGATCATGGACATGGATCACATTCAAAATAGTCAGTGCTCACAGAAAAGAATCATGCACCACTGGGTGTTAAAGACCACTCATCTATATTTTCAGGAGTATTTTAGTCCACTGACTAATGAACTAGTAGTTGTACAATAGATATAAATACATTACATTAGAACATGCTGTCCAAATTTACTTCAAACTGATTCAACTTTAGATGGTTGCTCTTCTACTGTTTCAAAGTATCTGCAGTCACTGGAATGATGAGTTTGTTTATGCCTCCTGTTTCCACCTGAGTCTCTGTATGCTTGAATGTAATAGTAAAGCTTTTAAGAAAGGCAGGATGGTCTTGGGGTTAGAGCATAGTAATAGGATTCTGGAGACCTCGGGTCTCACTGTGATCCTGCCACAGCCTTCCTCCATGATTTTAGGCAGATTACTTGGTCTTTGACTGATTCTCCTGCTCTGTAAAAGGGACATTAAGATATTAAGCCCTTGGAGAGTCATGCATCGAAAGTACGAAAAAGAAAAGTACAAAGAAATAGATTTTGTAAATGCAAAAAAATACCCCACTGTCCTGAGCCATGAGGAAAAGGATGTTGAAATCTCTCCCTGAACAGTGCTGTGGCATAAGCTCTCAATTAAAATCATAATGGGAACAGAGAACACCTGTATTTTGCAGTGCTAGATAGTTAATGAGCTGTGCAGAAAAAACTACCTGAGAACAGCTACAGAAGTATGCTCTGGGCTGTTTAGCTTACTTGTTCTTAGATGTATCTGCCCTGTTTCAACTAGGCACTGAGCAGGCTGTCAGCAGTGACCACACTGAGATTATCAGTGTGCAGCTAAATATAAAGAACATTACTTGAACAAGGTCCAAAGACATTTGTATACAAAGCATCACTGGAAGCGCCTCCCAATAGCTTTGCAAGTGAATAAATATGTTTTCTCCATGGTTAGAGAATCTACTTTACTTAGTTATTGATTAGCTGAGTCAAGCAAACTTGTAACCTTACCTAATGCATTCTCACCCTCCATTTCTCCCAGCCATAGTTTAAAATTTTTACTTAAATGGAAGGACTCTTCCTGCTTCCACCAGTGACTCCACAGTCTGAAGCTCTGGGTGGCATTCACCCATGTTCTATAGCTCTCTTTAAAACCACCTTAGGTATTTCTGTGGAGACAGGGCTGCCTGAAGAATGGAACAGATTTTCCTAAGTCGCCTCTCTGAGAGGGCAGAGCAGGCAGGACTCTTTACTTTATGACACTGTCCATAGCAAGAAGGATGGTCCCAGCTTTCAGCATTGCTGCATGCTCCTGTGTAGAGCTCCATGAGGCCAAGCTTTCCCCCCAGCCCACAGGCAGAAATGCGAGGCCTGACCTCAGCCTTGAAGCAGAATCAGCCTCTGATCGATGCTCTCCTTTACAGAGCCAGGGATAAGCAGAAAAGTGTGCACCCTTGGTTATTGAGGAAGCTGTGTGGAGAGGCAGAAGTAGCTGCACTGCTGAGTTGCTACTCCATGTAAAGAATTGGCAAAGCTGAATAAGGGTTTAGAGGAATGTAAAAGGTAGAGGAATCCAGATATCAACATAAAAGAAGTCGTTCCTAAAGTGTGCAGGAATAAAAGACAAATGGTAATAGGTCACTCTGGAATCAGAATCGTGAATGACAGAAAGAGAGCTGGGAATGAAAGAAAGGGCAGGTAAATGTCAAGAGTTAGGGAACAGAGATCATGAACTCTCTCAGCTGGAAGAAAGTGCTCAGAATATTCAGCAAAAGCAAGTTTGATTGTAAAATAAACTTAATACCTTCAGTCTGACTGCCTGGCTAACAATGTTTTCCGAGGTATTGTGACAGATGAGCAGCTGAATGAAAAAGAAAACCCAACAGAGACGAGACATCCAGCCAACACATGGAGTAAATGATTGTGATACAAAGACACAGATATTTCTGTGAGATGATGATGGCAGAATATGTTGTGTCACCTAAAAGGGAGGAGATAGTGCATCTCACACAAGAGTAGCTCCTAGCAGAAAGAGAAAAGATGTAAAGAAGGAAGGAAAACATACAGCAGAAGTGAAACAAATCCCACTTTTTTGGAGTCTATAGAGATGAACATATGTCCACCAGCTGGTGAGTCTTGCCTATGAACATGTTTCTTGTGCAATATTGTTGAAAAAGTACAAGCTGCCCATAGGAAGCCAGTATTTCTCCAGTGTCAACGTTTGACTTTTTTTAAAGTATCATTGAAGAGTTTCAAAAGGTTTCAGGACTGGCATTAAGGTGTGGAACTTTATGGGTGCACACTAACCTAGATTAATGAAGCATAGAAGTTGATTACTGCCATGACGGTTTGATGGCTCCTGTGAAATAAATAGTGTCTGGATCCAGTTTCTCAGGCACATTTATTACTGTATTATTTGCATTAGTTGATGGTGGTGTTGGCACTAGACTGGTGGTGGGTGCTGATGCACCAGGTGAGCCAAAGTTGGTGTCCTCAGCAGGAGTTTTGAACTTTCTGAAAACTGAGGCACTATAAAGTCTGTGTGAACAGCCCACACTGACATGCTTGAGATAATCTGGTTTATTTCTGTGGATAAAAGACAGTTCCAAAGATTCTCAATCCAACACATTTCAGGTATATTGCTTTTAAAAAAATATATAAATCCATAATTTTCATAGCAAATATGCGGTATTTGGCAGATAACAAATCCCCTCACCTCAGCTCTGAGGCTGTTCATAAGACATGTTTAATTTGGAAGTGGTCGGTTTTATTTGGCTCTAGAAATTAGAGGGCACAAACTTCATAGCAAATGATGGGGTACGGTTATTTGGTCTTTCTCTGTTTGTCAACTATCTATGAACAGTACTGTTTTGACAAGTGTGCCAGTTATTTCAGTTTACAAGTTGATCTTTTCTCTTTGACTAAACACTGAGTACTCGTTGTTTGCTAAGTTGTTCACAGTGTATGTTTGCTCAGCTCTGCCATAGAATATCCTTCTTGATCCTTGATCAGATATCTGGAAATGTCCAGCAGAAAGGGGGAGCGGGGGAGGTTTTAAAGACAGGTGTACAAATACTTTTATCTTGAAATCAATCTTGAATCAAATCCATTCACATGATTATCAAAAATTTTTATTTCCATTAACACAGAAAGAATATGTCCCTTGAGCAATTCAGATGACTGCACAAGATAAAATGCATGGTACAGCCAAGCTTAACTTCTTTTTTAGTTTGAACAACTGTTGTCAAACTGCTTTTTTGTAGCAATTGCCCAGCTCCAGCCAGAGCCTTGCAAACCACAATAGTAAAAAGAATATCCAATGCCCCAGCTGGAGAGACAATCAAGTGCTTCTTACCTTTCTGACAAACTATTTGTCACTATTTTTCCTCTCCCACGGTGACATTGCCTTGTCATGCGTGTAATTTTTTGGCATTTCAAAAGCCTGTTGTTGATCTTCATACAGAGATTATAGATCTCTGCAATATTTCTCCTTCATTATTTGTAATTTACATCTTTCCCTACAATCTTAATACTGTACTAGTCCCTCTCTCAGTTCTTGTCATGCTGTTACTTTGTACTGTCCCTTCAGGTCTTGCTGGTTAAATCAGTATGATTGCATTCTGATTTTTAATTATTATAAAAGTTATGTGGCATGAATTGGTCTCCACAAAATGTAAAGTTCAAATATTTGTGTACACACCTGATCAGAAGTCTGTTGTCCTGTTAGACCTGAGATTAGTTATTGAGTGGTTGTGACCAGGATAGAGAATGGTCTCACTCCTCGCACCCCTCTGTCCCTGGGGCACCGAGGTGGTGGCGTGGCGTGGGGTCAGCTTGTTGCGAGAATAAGCAGGAGGTGCTGCAGGGAGCAGGCGTGCATGGAGAAGCACAGCCTTTACCAGCTCCTCAGGAACTCCTGCCACAGGGTTAGTCTGAGCTGACTTGCAGCTCCAAAATCTGCATTTGAACGTGTGACTTTTTAAACAGATAATTTTCAACACAGAGTAACTTTGGAATACTTCTGAATTGGTTTTGCATCTTTTTAATCTTATATTGTTAATCCTTAAATAATAAATAGAATTGCTCTCATCAGATGCTTTTCTCTGTAGATGTATAGTATTTCTGAGGCTTCCTTCTTCCCAGAGCGGGCTTCAGGGTTAATTTATATACTTTTAGCTAACTGGTGCGATTTTTGCACTTGTACTCTTATAAGTCAGCCTAAGACTAATTATGCAAATTTAGTTCATGCCTGTAAATTCATCAACACAAATTAAACCAATGTATGAATACTCCCATGCAAAAGTTGCTCAAATTTAATTAAATCAGTATCAAACAACACTCTTTGTGCCTTCATGTATAGACCAGGCCTTAATGCCTTAAGTCACATAACAAAAAGTGGACAAGTCACCTGCTGAAGCCTTAAATTCTTTGGGAGAAGATCCCTCTTTTGCAATATGCAATTTTACAGTGCCAGGCACAGTGGCAGACTGCTCTTTACACACAACACCACTGCAAATCCTATATAGCAATGCAAACGTTCATTTTATAAATAAATAGAAGCTGTGCTGATTATTACAGCAGTTACATAGCATCCTAATTAGGTTTCTGGATTTAGGGGGTTTTGTTGTCTTGGCTGTAAAGAAAATCATATTCAAACAGTAGAACTGATTTCTAAAATCATCTAGGAAAAGATTCACTCCTGGGCTAAAAGCCAAACTGAGCCATCAGATATCAGTGAATGCAGCTCCCATTTTCCTAAGCAGAAACTGCTGTGTTCATCTAAGCATGGAATTTGTCTCTTCCAGAAGCCTGGCAGAGTGTTTAAGGGCAACAAGGAAGATGGTATTTATAAAAGCAGACATCATTGGAAAGAAGAGTGCTCATACTGCTGTGATTTCAAAAGTTGATCCTGAATACTTAGCAGCAGGTGAAGCACAGAGTGCTTAACTTCTCACCATCTAAGAAAAGTTCTAGCAGAATTTCGTGGTGAATTAGACAGAGAGATAAAACAGCTTAGGGGATCACACTGTTTTCCTGATTCTAATGAACTTTGTTGATGATGAGAAGTTACTTTTCCCATGTTCCTTTCTGTTGTCACAGGTGAAGCGATGCTGCCACAGTTTCATCCACATAGAAAAATAGGTACAATTCTTTTTTGGTGGTTTAATGTTTTAATATCTGATGCACCCTTTTTTCTCCTCTTCTCTGTCCCTATGCTTCTGTTGAAGACGGAGAACTGGAGGACTTGAATCCTAAGGGTGTTAGAAACAAGAAAGCACATAAAAAGATTCACCATAGAAATTAATTTTAAGAACCTCACATTCTTTCAACCCAGCTCATTATTTTGCTAGGGCACTCCTTCCTTCTGAATGTTAACAGTACTGGAAGTTAGAAGGTACTTGCAACCTCTACCCACACTGTTGGTGGAAGGAAGATAATTTTTACCTGAAACAAAAGCAGTTGCATACAGTTTTCAGTGTCCCGTAAGTATCACTTCTTCCTAATGTTTGACCTTGGCTCCAAAACTAAAATCCAGATTGTAGAAGTAGAAGCCTTGTGAACACAGAAGTAAATAAAAATACTTTTGAGGGTAGTGCTTACAGTGTTTATTGGTTATTTGTCTTTTTCTTTAAAATGTAATGGTTCTCCTAAAATTAAAAGCAGCTGAAAATGAAACCAACAAAGGCTTAAGCCAACAACTGTTTATGAAGTAGTGAGTACCTTGGGAGGCCTACAGCAGAGACAGAATTCATATTCCAAATTATCCTTTCATATAAGATATGGCAAGATGCCCTATATTAATTTCTTTTTAATTAATGCAGTTATATTGTGTGACATCTTCCAAAATATTTATAATCACTTTATAATAAATTGCCAGGTGATTTCTGTTACCGTTTTAGCTATTCTAAACTTCTATATGGGTGCCAAACTCCCAGGGTGGATGAGTGAAACTCACCATTGCAAGGTGTTTACTCTGTTTTCCTCCTTCCCTTGTGAATGCTTCTCTCCTCTATGAGGAATTCAATTTTATGAAATCAGTTGCAAGATTCCTGTACTTACAAAACAGCACATTCAACAAGGTTCCTATTTTGTCCTGATGACAAATGAACATTGTATTTCTAACCAGCAGGATTTGAACCCAACTGCTGGATGCTGGGTGTCATCACTACAATAACTGGGGAAAAAAAACAAGAGATGAGCTGGCTTTACATACTGCTCCAGCTAAGCGTCTGGGCTGGGATTTGTGGGAGGGGTCCAAAGGAAGCATGCTGAGGAACAGGGTACAAAAAGTGGAAAAAAGCCCCCCTCAGCCTCTACCCAAACTAAGGAAGAGCCTCCTAGGTCCTGGAAGAGTCAAGGCACACAGCTGAAAACCATCAAACCCAGCCAGGTATTCCTGGGGAGGATACATGGGCTAAGAGCTGGAGGAGAGAGCCATGACAGACAACTGGGCCAGTGAAATAGCTTGAACTTCCAGTGGGCTCCTGGGAGAGGCAATCTTTCCTTCATTTAGCAGACATGTTCTTAGTTTGGAGAGGGGAAAAATAGGCATGAAGTCAAAGAGCATGTCAAGGTCCAGTTGTCTACTAGAAATATCAGTAGATACTTAGGTAGATATTTACTGATTTCACAGCTAAGAGAACATAAAATGAGCCAATTTTCTGTGAATAAACCTGGTTCCTACATAATTAGTAATAAAACTTCTGTCCAGTGATACTGAATTGTTTTCACCATTGTTTTCTCCTGCTGTCTGTATGACAGTTCAACGTTATTATTTCAACTGATGGAAAATATTCCAACTGGGACTGAGTTTTGAGGGGAAACTGTGTTTCTTCAAGAAGTATCTTCTTGGAGGCAAACGTATGATATTTTCATTCAGGATGTCTAGCTGGACATCTGCTGTAGTCAACTGTGTTTTCATCCTTATTTCATGCATACAAACAGTCAGAAACAATCACAGAACTGTGTCTGTCCCATAGTTACATGGCTGTGTAGGCATAGGGTTGGTGAAGGAGCTCAGATGGAGTAAAGGAACCCAGTCTCGTAACTTAGCCATAAGATATTCTTTGGTGTATTAATGTTTTCAGGGTACTCCCTCTCACTCTCAGCCTTTCTCTCTCATGTGTTCTTTTCCTTTGCAATTTGTTTCTCTTCTCCCCATTTCCCTCTCAGTTTTACTGACCCTCTTTTTGACTGAAGTAAATCTCTGCTTTTGTTTGCTCTCTTCCTGTTTTCCCTATGTAATTTCTGGTCCTGCCACCCCCTTGTTGTATGCACATATAGGAAGGTTGATCTGTGTCCTGGGAACAAAGAAATCAGTTGTGACTGACTTTGGTCTTTATGAAAGCTGTCTCTGGGAGTCCATCAAGCACAGCTTCTTGGTCATGTGCCCACAGCTCAGCTTGCAGTAGCTGAGAAGAGACGCTGAAGGGAAAGCTTGTTGAATCCTAGGTGAGAGCTTGGTGGACCTTGGTGGAAAGTGAAGCTCTAAGGGAGAAGTACAAGACAAGACTGCTACTTTGAAGTTGGTGTTGTGAGAGGTCATGGCTACTATTTCGTGTCTGAGTAGTACAAACAAATCAGCTACATGGTCAGAGGTAATTGTTTCTGAGTCCAGTGTTTGGAATTGAATGGCAAGTGCTTTACACCTGATCCTTCAGCTACATTCCTGGGTCAGTCAAAATGTTGTGGGAGTCATGTATGGAGCGTGTGTTGCATAAAATTGATTACATTAGTATTTGCATGAATTTTAGGTACAATGACCATAGTAGCATCTGTAACCCTGTACTACCTAAACAGCCTTGAGATCCTAAGCTAATTGGTAGAATCCAGCACTTTAAACAAAATCTCATTAAAAACTTCCCTTTGGGAACTAGCTTGTCTCAGGATTGGTAATGGGATCTTCTGTCTACACTGTTGATGATAAAGCTTAAATGTTACTAACATTTAATGGTTTCTTGCACCTTGTGACACGGTTGCTCAGAGCACCTGTCCCTTCCCAGTAAGCGTGCAATTAGACGTGCTATGTCTGGGATTGCCTTTATTTGGCCCAGGCTTCTCCCCCCACATTTGGCTCCTGGCAGGCTCATGGAAGCTGAAGTACATATGATCTACATCACCATCAGTGAAGTAGGAACAGATCTGTAGCTGGTGCTGAGGACCTGTCACCCTCACTCCTTGCCTTTCAGGAGATTTATGTCAGATTGGCTCTAGTCTGGTCGCATGGACTTGACACCCCTGAGTGCCTGGAGCTGATCGTGCACTTCTGCAGCACATCTTTTACCTTAGCTCTATCTACTGAATGAGGTGAACCAAAACTTAGTAAGTGACAAAAATTGGATATTTGCTTCAAAAGTGCACTGTTCTCCCAAATAAAACATTAGTATAAAAGCAAACATAGTGAACTAATGAAACAAAGTGTTAGCTCTATTCTCACATCAGCAGATTAAATCAGAGATTACATTATTTTCTTGCAAGCCTCTTTTGCTGCCCAACATGCATGGGCTACTCCTGTTAGTTTGACTTCTCTTCTGTGTTTCTAGTCATTATTGCTGTTCCTCTGGTCTGATTCCACAGCCATGAACCTTTGGAAACCACTGGAAACCAGCATGCAACAATTAGTTAAAACGACAGGTGCTACTTCTTAATTTTCCATTTTACTATTCCTGTCTCCTTTCAGTGAAGAAAATCCAAGCCTACATTGTTATAATATGTGCAGTATACTCAAAAGTTTTAATTTTTTCACTTATTACTCCAGGACAATAAGTGAAAAAGTGCCTTCCTTACATCTATCTAGTGAATGTGTCATTGTCAGCTTTGATTGCAGAGATATTGGGACCCTGACCTTCAGTGACATTGCTAGCAAATTTTGACTGACAGCATGCAGCACTGCAAACCCCTGCTGAACATGCCCTTCCTCCTAGAAAAAACCTTTTCTCTTTAACAATGTTCTTATGCTCCTGACTGCAGACTATCCTAGATGCTAAAATACAAGGTAAACCCAGTAATATCTAATTACTCTTAACAAATACAATCTGGAAAGACATTTGCATTTCTGGTGTAACCTCAATAGATATCCTCAGTCTCCAAATTTAGCATGTGTATCACTAATATCTGAGAGGGAGTGCTGATGCCATGTGCCATGAACACTGCTTACATTTGCTTGCTGATGCTTTACTATGTGGAAAGAGTGCTGTTTTCATGAAACCATTGTACCTGAACACAGGATAGATATGTGTCCAAGGCATTCACAGGCTCTGTGAATCAGGACCAGATGGAAGGCTGTCCATAAGTCAGAATGCATTTTGTGTTTGTAGCTCTGCGAGCAACTTCAAGCAACTAAAAAAAACCAACTGATTTTGCCTTCTATCACCCAAAGTCTCCAGAGGAACAGTGTTAAATTTATTAATATCTCAGTACAGCAGGCATGCTTAGAAAGGCATAGGTTTTCAAAAGCTATGCCTTGTGCGTGGTTTCTGCAGGTAACATCCTGACCGGTTTGTTGGGCCGCACAGCAGCAGTGTATGCTCTCGCAGCTGTAAGGCTCAGTCGCCGTGGTTTCCGTTTAGGGCACTTTTCAGGCAGCTTTCTCTGTTATTTGCAGGTTGTACAGAGTACCACAAATGGTTTGATTACAGGCTCCCCACTGCACCATGCCCAGCTCCCTGGTCACGATGCCTGGTCTAACCTGAAGGTCTAACCCACGAATGGTAAAAACAGTCTAGTCCTTGCACTTCTCCATCCCGGAGCACTACATACAAACCCTGTTTGAATCCAAACTCCTCCTCAGTGGTAAACCAGATAGAAAGGTGACAGTCCCCTGGATAGCACACTCCTTCTTACGTCCTGCCTTGAATCCAAGGCTGTCCTTGACTGCCCATGGGACACTGACCAGGGCAAAAGCCAGTGGCACTGGGCCGTGGCAAGCCCCAGCCCCGTGGAAGCAGCACACGTACCCCTGCACCAGCCTGGCTGGGAAGAGGAGAATTAGGGCCCCTAGTAGTGCTGCCCAGTGCGTGCGGCATACTACCATGCCACAGTGAGGACCCCTCGCTCCTGTCCCGGTGCAGTCTGCAGCTCTCCCTGCTGCCCTTCTTCCAGCCAAAGCCTTTTCACTAGGCGGGCCCACCATGCCTCTTCCTTTCCAGGTCTCCCTCAGTCTCTGTCTCCTTGTCTCAGAAATATTCAAAACATTTTAACTGTGTTTTCAGTTGGATTCTTATTGACCCCATATGAACACCATCTCTCCTTCTCTCCCCCTGACACCCATGATCAGTTTTTTATTAAAACTTTCAGTCTGTGGTCCTTTAATATAATTTTTAATGCATTTTAAATTATGTCTGGTATTTTGTATGGTGTCCCAAATGCTTGAAGAGAGTGAGGAGATTTATAAATAAAATTATTTTTACTACGCTATAAAAGAAACTGTAACATTAATATTACAGTGATAAGATCAGGTATGTGTGGAATCCCTTTTCCACATGACGTGTGCTCCAAGAAATTCTGCTTATATTCATTATTACAAATGAGCTAGACTAACCCAGAACAGTATTCCCAGTATCAATCAATAGACTATGAACACATTAGTATATTAGCAGTTTATGACTGTATTTAGGATCATATAGTACAATAATGGAATACACTATCTTCTGAGATACCAGGCAGTCGCACTGTCTGGCATGGTGTGAGTCGTCATGTCCAGCTCCCACTGTTGCCTAGGCAAGGCAAATAGCTCTTGCAGGTACTGATTGTTTTTGCAGTAGCAGTACCCTGTGCAAAGGTCTCTGATAGAGTATGTTTGAACAGTCATTGCTGTATCTTATCTACTCTAGGTAACAAAGAGATTCAAATTTAGGGGCACCTAGCAGGACCGTGGTCACAGCTGCTAAACAGTGTCTGTTGTGTCAAGTTACTTGCATTTTAAAAATGAATTTTCAGAGCCAGAAAGTGCCCTGTAGCTCATTCCTTTAGTCTTGACAGTACTTCCTTTGACAGCATGTGTTCCAGTCCGGCAAAGACTTAATCAGGCTCTTACTTACTGAAATTGCTTCTGTGGTGAGCAATGGAAGAAAGGAAAATGTAAAATTTGTTAATGGGTATGTTTCTGTCATGTAGAGGGGCTTTATTATATGTCACCCAGGGATCCCAGTATGTTTATCTAATGAAGACTTACTGAAAATGGAGATTGTGCAATATTGATATGATTCCCCCACTTGTAGAAAAATATGCCTTTTCCAGCTGTTCCCTTTGCATGCAAGAAATAAAAAACACCAGAAAACAGCCAGTGTGAAAGGGAGCACATAACAAGTCATGATAGCAAGTGGCAGAGAAGGAAGCCCAGTCTGTGGTTCCAACCATTGTGTGCTGTGTCATGTAGAGAAGCTTGCAGAGGATGAGACAGGACAATATTCAGGCATCCCCCGGTTCCTGTAAGCCCAAGGGGAGACAGAGAGTGGGAAAAGGCAGTCAACATATTTGTTTGGAGTGTGGAGCAAAGTCATATTCAAGAGCACAGCACCATTGGCAAAAGCAAAACCTAAACTAAAACTGACACCACAGATTTGGAGCATTTGCTGCCAGAGCTAGAAACCATCCAGAATGCAGGAAGCTGGTTTGTGATGGGAAATGCATTTTGTCTGAGAGAGCCCTCCAGGATGTTTCCAGCCACAAAGAGGATGGGGAACTGACATTGCTCACTGCATGAGCATTTTCTTGTCATCCTCAAGGTCACAGTGCTCTCTTCATTGAAATCCTTCGTGGAAAGCTCCTTTTGCTTCACTGCCTCTGAGCAGGTAATGGCCGTGTAGAGGAAAATAGCCTTCCCCACTTCTCTCTCCCCCCAAAAGAGGGCTGTAGCAAAATGAATTTCCACGTGCATTAGCCCTAAGCCTGCACATACGTGCTTTCCACAGCAAAGGGATCCTTCCCTGTCTCTTCCCTCTCCCTCACTTGACAGGCAGGCAGGCTGAAAGCACCTGGCAAGCTGAAAGAGGGAGGCTGCTATTGAAGACATAGCAAAAGAAAGACCATTTGGCCCTTAAAGCCAAAGACTTCATGCCTGTGACAGAGATTCACTTCAGATGGAGAATGAAGCCCCCTGATTAAGTAGGTATCCACAAAAAATCTGTCTACAGCCGCTGAGCGATGATACCCACAGGTTATTTGAGAGAAGCTGGAGGGGCAGTGTAGGTGGCCAGGGAAAGGGCACTCCGAGCTGTAGAAAGAGATTCAGGTAGTTGTGGTCAAGTCAATCCTGGACCAAAGGACTGGTGGCCAAAGGATTGTTTCTTCTTGAAAGAACAAGCGTTTGGAAAATGCACCAAACTGGGTGAGCTCCAAGAAGCAATTGACATTGCAGTAGATTAGACCTTTAGAGTTACTTTATGCATATTTTATACATCTAATGAATTTGAATTTGCCTGAGAAATTTAGAAATCATCTAAGTTACCTTTGAATCTCTGCACCTATTTTCAGCTATCATTCATCAGATAGTGTTTAGGGAGCCTGCTAAATGTCCTCACTTGGTGTTTGCAGTTTCAGCATATCAGACCTGCCTGAAAGCTGTAGTTTAGTAATTTTAGTCAGACATATTTTCCACAACTGCAGGAAAAGCTTTTCTTCAGAGCAGAGTGATTCCATCACATTTTCCCTTCCCACCTCCTTGTTCTATCGCTGGCTCTGCTAGCAGGGCTTCTCCAGGATCTGAAGTAGCAGGGCTCACTGTGACTTAGAAATACTGCCTAGGTACAAGAGCTTTGCTAATGACATCTTCCAAAAATCATTTTCTAGGACAAGAACTTTCCCCTGTACGTATTTATATACCAGCTGCCTACATAACAGGTATTATATGGAAAGCTTCAAGCAAGCACGTATTGTCGGAAAAGGGCTTAGCATGTTCAATGGATCCTACAGGCAGAAAAGAAAAAGATAAATCTCTTGCACTATATGATACATTATATTTCATAATGAAATCATCATTTCATAATTATTTTTTCATAGTAGTTTAATTTAAAACTGTTCAAAAATAAGTTCACAGCAATTCTACCATGCCTCTTGAAGATTTAGACAAACATTAATTCGTAAAAACCATTTTTTTGCATGATAAAATTGTTCAATATTTACAGCAGATATATCCATGTCCTATTCTATAACAGCGCGGTGAGATACACCATTCTATTCCCCTTTTCTCTCCATTTGTTTATTAATCAGTATGTATGAGTCTTGCGGACTTAGTGAATGATTGAGATGTATAGCATCACATGTCAGACTTTTTTCAAAGCTCATAAATGATCAATACATCTTTGAGATGGAATCTGATTTCTGATACATTTATGTTAATAAGAATGGAAACACGGGCCACTGGAAATTGAGAGATAAATCAATAGAGAGGTTGGACCTTCAAGAAGTTCAGAGTACAATAAAATAGACAGCAAAATATGCTTGCTGCTTGTCTGCAGTGCTTGGAGTGACTACAGCTGACCAACAAGGTAAATCAAATCTGCTGCCAATACATTCTTCTGCTGTCCAGATAAAACAGCGGACTAAGCCGGTGAACTTTCACCCTTCACCCAAGCTCTCTAAGCCAAAGTACAGATTAAAAAAAATCAATAACCCCAATCGATGGGAAAATATTTTTAGTCTCTAACTGAACGATATGTTTTGACAAGGCCAAAGAGGCGCACAAAAGAATGGGAAAAGATAAAAGACAGAAAATTAGGATTTTGTTTTATTGGTTGAGGTAGGATCACTATTCATTCCCCCTTCCTACAAATCCCATTGACACTGGCTAAAATTATCTCACAGGAAGGAAATGAAATGAAAGGTTATGAATTCATTAAATTGTCTGATTTACTGTGTATCCTTGTTACATGTTATCTTTACAGGTTTTTGTTGCCATTATTGGACACTTCACATCGAGAAGACACTTTGGGATGTATTAACATGGAAATGGCCACTATAAGCATTTTGCAATGGAAAAAAACCAACAAATATTAACAGCTTGTGTCTTTTCCTCATGCTGCTTTTCTGCTCTGAATCCAGTGTATCTCACAGAATACCAGAAACCTCAAAGCAAAGCAAGAAGCCTATGGTACACCACTTGCAGAGCATTGTAGATTTAGTAGAGGTGAGTTAGGGCTCACTAACATAGACACAAGGGACTTAAAGTCTGACAGAGGAAGGTTTGGGGAGTGCTTTTGTTCAACAACTCATCAGCTGCAAACGCCGTGTTGTGCGGTGCACCAAATGCCGCCCCAGAGTCCCAGCTGGGTAGCGAGGCAGTGCTGTGCCGCAAGCTGGCACACAGGCACCAAGAGGGGAACTGGGACCTTCCTCTCCATCCCTCCTCCCTGCTCCCTGCCCACACACCTCATGGGATGCAGCCCCTTGCAGAGTCACACCAGCCCTATTGCTGGAGATGGCAGGGGCCAGCGGGACTGAGCCTTCTGGGGGGCTGCTGGGTGACTGGCCTGGGTCAAGGTGCTGGGTGCAGGGAAACCTTCCAATTATTTGCAATTAATAAAGTTTATGCAGCACTTGAACATTTTTTCCTGAAAGGGTGTAGCAAATTCTTGTACTCATTAACACGTTATCTACGTGGTCTTTGCTGTTCTGTTTACAAAATATACAAAGGGTGATTACTGGCAAGTGGAAGGTGATGTTGAAGGGTATACTCCTCTCCAGAAAATGGCATTGGATTTTTTATGAATGCTGATTTTGGTGTTGTTTTTGCATTTAGCGTGATTATTTTTGCCTCTGTCAGGGCCCGCAGTTTGCTGGCAATCACAGGTCACTGGGAACCTCCAGGCTGAAAGAGCGCAATGGCAAATGCCAGGCAGGCGTGTGGGAGGAAATGAAGGGACAACAGGCAAATCCGCTGTGCAGAAATGGGAGGAGGGATGGGTTTGATCAGCACTGACATAGGCATCCCCTTTGACACTTGCTTTTCTGGAGTGGTTTCTCTTCTCAGTGTATGATGGCCATATCGCGGTCTGTGACAAGGGGCATAGGAATACATAGGGATGATATTATTGCCTTATTTCCTTGTGCTCTTGCATCTGTAACTGCCTTTTGCTTTGAATTTAGATTAGGGCAGAACTCTTTTGTTTCATATTTTCACAGGAAAGAGTGCTGGTCCAGGCCCTTTTTTTCTAACTATTGCCTCATTTTAATCCAGAATGTAATTTCAATAAAATCAAAAGCCAGCATTTTAAAATAATTCTCCCTAATTTATTTGGTCAATATTTTCATGTTCAGCAGACGTTTCATATTGGTTTTCTCGCACTGACTTTTCAGGATGAACTCCTGAAGCTTTTATGGAGTAGTGTTTACAATACAAACTCCCATGATTGAAATGCTGTAGGTGGCTCTTATCATCCTTGAAAGCTTTCAACATATGCAGTGAAGTATGATGACTGCTAGAATTAATTAGAGAAAACAGATGTCAAGCATTTGCCGAGAGTTATTTAAAGAAAATCTATTGTGTACAGATAGTTGATGGTAGGTTTTGAAATGTTACTAGCAGCTGAGAAATAGCTACATAATTTTCCGCTTTGTAGAAAGCATACCTAAAATACATAGAAAATAACACTTTGGTCACCCAGAAAAACAAAAGCAGAATAACATGATGGTGACCATATTTTTCTTATTATTAATGCTTCTATGAGACCCTTAAAGATGATGGTCTTGCCTGGGTTGTGAGCAGGAGAAGAATTTGACCCCTGGGACAGCTCCTGATACATTCATGGACAAGGTGAGACCTGGGATACGGAGCCTATTTCTCCAGCAGAGGCATCAGAAAATGAATCTTTCAGAAATGACAGGAAGAATTAGGAGGGTGGCTTGGCCCTGGCTCACACACCAGCTCCAACAAGAAAATATCTTGTTCCTGTTCCCATGCAGATTATACCTACATTTCCATCATCAGCATCCACCGGCTTTCTGACAGAACGAATTTGAATGCTCTTCTCTCTGCAGCAGCCACTGCACCCCGTGGCCTGTTCAATCCTTTCTGCTTAAATGACTTATGTCCTGGCATTCATAATTCTGTCAAAGAAAACATACAGCCTTCATCTTTGTTATCTTTCATTGTGCCTAAAGAGGTCAGAAGTTCAGAGCAGTTCCTGTAGATAGCCTGGCTGAATGTAAATATGGCCATCAGTTTTGGTGCAAAAAGCCTGCAAGACAAAATTGACAATCTTCTTCCCACAAGTTTTGTGTGTGCAAGCATGAAACTTGCCTTCCACTAGCATTTGTACTGTCATACAGTGTTAATGGAAAGCACAAATACATGAGAATGCAGCCAAAACCAGTTCGCAGAAAGAGCGGATGAATGTTTGTAGGTAATTCAATGCTTCTCTCATCTATCACTATTCACATTCCCTTCCTTGCCTGCAGGTAGAGGCACAGAGACTTATTGGATGGGATTCATCTTACCTAACTTCAGACATATATAGTGTGGATATCTCTGTCTCAGCTTGTTGTCTAGACTCTCGTGAAAGTCAATAGAGAGAAGCAGGCAGTTCTAAGCCCAATTCATCTGATCCGTTTTAGACATCTTCTTTAGGAAAAAATGAAGCTTTCCCTAAAACTGCCTATTTCTCTCTACTGACTTCAGGACAATTTAGGCCATTAAATCAGGCGCAGACCCATACACTGCGCTATCTACATGCGGTGAATCCCACCCTCTAGCACATTTGATAATATTTTCCCCACAGATGGATGAGCTTAATGGGACCTTTTTGGCCCCAGTAAATTACCCAATATTGTCCTGGACTTTTCCCCCTCCCAAAAAGTGAAATCAGTTATATAAAACGGTTATTTCATTGGTCTAAACCTGTTTCCCTGACACAGGCAGAGGCAATGTTTCAGGTCAGGGTTTCCAGACCAGCCTGCCCGGCAGCCCCGGGATGCAGGGAGCCCTGCCTCTGCTCGCACCTGGGTGCTCCGTATCTCCCTTTCTCCCTGCTGCTCTCCATGCAGTGGCCCGCTGCTGCCTGTCTTTCTGAGCCAGTCCCAGGGCAGCTTTCTGCCCATCTCTCTTCTACTGAGGATTATGCTGCATCAGCCCACACACTTCTGCTCAAGCTTTGGATAATGGCTTTTGCTGTTCCTGCTATCACTATATGAGAGCCATTTAATTGTATCTTCCATTCAGCCTGAATAAAGGGTGAGCAGGACATCTATTTGCTTTGAGCAGTCTGGTGATTGATGCAACTCTTAATACTTTCCAGCATAACACAATCTTCCCTCACCTCCCAAGGATGCTCTGCAGGTAACATGTCTCTGTGTAACTTTTTCAAGGACAGACAGAAAGTGGTATAAAAGGCGAGAGATGGCAGTGGAAATGCTGGTGAGCCTCTGCCCTGTTGCTGAAGGGTTACCTCTTTCCAGCCTCTGTCCCACCTTTTGCTACTGCCCTTGGCGTCATCAGAAAAGGTGCTGTTTCCTTGCTCCGCAATCATTTCTAATGGACCACTGGCAACTTCTTCGTGCAGATCTGCTTGCAGTGTCCTAGGGTTATCTTACCCCCTGGGAGAAAGCCAGGAGAGACACCTTCTGCTGTTAGGCTTATAATGAGCTTCCATTCTTTCAGGTAAAGCTGAGGAAAGTCATCTTCTCAACAGGGCTGTTCTGAGCAATCAATCACCCATCATTTGCTTTGACATGGTGAAGTGGTCAGAGATGGCAGGTCCTTCTGCCGTACCAGCAAAGTGCTCTGGTGATTCTCGCACTGGTCAAACACCATGCCACATGCTCTTCTCCGAGGTGGGCAAGGGGAGCAGCCCCCTCTCAGACCCAGAGATATGCCAGGTGTCTTTGGAGGCAGCAAGTACACCCAGAGAAAAAAAACATAGCACAATAGAAAAATTACTACACACAGAACTCCTCAGTAAAATAAGTCCAAGCCATCCTTCAGGTTACTACTGTAAGTGCCAGGAAAAATACAGCAGCATGTAAGGAGGCAGGAAGGGAAGGAAGAGAGAGAGAAAGAGACCATGACTGTAGCCATCAGGAGAATAACCACAGGGCTGTCAGGGAGGCTCCTGGGATCAAACCACTTTACTCCCTGCTCTACACAAATGCCCCCCTAGACCCCCCCAACAGAGCATATATAACTCTGTGTCCCTTTTTAGCAGCCTCAGTAGAACAGGTTGCATTCAGAGATTTTTGGCTGAAGACTGCCATAGAATTGCAGCAGTTTACACAAACTGTGGGATTGTTCTCCTAATGCAACACACAAATAAGCGCAGTTCATAAACAGCAGTCAAGAAGTCGAGCTATAAGTGCCTGCAAATGCAGGGGTGCTGCAACAAGGTAAACTGAGCTTGGCAATGGCAACATAGGCAGGAGGTATCCTACACTGTCCGAGTGCTGATGGGGAAAAACACGGCTGGTGCCTTGCAGCTGTTGTTTGTAATATGGCCCAGAGGCCTTGTTCAAAACAGCAGAGGCAAAAAACCTCCCAACGTTGGCACACACGGATTCAGTGGCCTTATCTTCATCAGGGAAACACTCTCATTACCTCTGTGCACTCATCAAGCACTGCTATCAATAGGAACATATCTCAAATACGCTACAGTGTCATTAGTCATCCAAGAATCAGCAATAGGTGGTAAGTAGGTTTGGACGGTGGTTACGTACCATTGCAGTCGGTGCCATTGACTATGTAGGACAGAAAAGAGACAAGCTTCCTTAATACACGTGCTTATTTCCTTGTTAGCATTTGATTTCTGACAAACTTCAATGCTGTTGATGGTATACATCTTCTGGCTTTGCTTTGGGATGCACCGCCCAGTACTTTTTTCTCTGAGCACTGTGCTTTTTCCCCACCGACAAGCTGGAGTGCAAGTCAGCCTTTGCTGTGGGACTGTTACTGCCCTAAGACAATGAGCAGAGACCAGGATCAGGCCAAGTAGACTGATCTGTGACTTATCATCAGAGGCAGGACAAGTATCTGTCCTCACCTGCCTCCTTCAGGTTCCTAAGTACCTAGATTTTCTGCCACTTCTTTCCCACTACGTATTGCAAATGCTCACAGGTCTGTGTTGTGTTATCTGGAGCAGATCATGCTACTCTTTTGGACCTTCCTTAGCATTACTATCCACAATGAGAAGAGACTGGGAAACACTGAAAAATTTCTTAGTACAGAACATTTTCTTTTTAGTAGGAAATAACATAAGAAATAGACTAAACATTTTGAAAGCTTTTTAAAAATTATTAAAAGAGCTATAGGCCTAAGTGGAGTCCTTGCAGGAAAATAGGAAATACAATAGCAGTGAGAGACCCGAAGGAGATGAAGTTTTGAAACTTAGAGAATAATTGTAAAACTATCAATCCTGGGATACAGAAAGATAATTTAGATACTGTAAAGCCTCATAGTGGCTTTCTGCTATTTCTGTCATAATTTTCTGCTGTGTTATTTTCTGTCAAGCCTTACAATATTTCTATAATGGCTAACCCATTTGTTTCCCCAAAACTTATCTTTGAAAATTATACACAAGGTCAGAGTTACACAACTGAACACCCCATTTATTATCAGGAACAAGAAAATCTGTCTGGGGCACATCACCAATTGTAGCTGTCCACCTAACAGGATGAAATAGGTTGCAGGGAGAGTAACTGAGCAGTAAAGAGAGGCACTGCAGGTGACAGAACAAGAGTGATAGGAGAAAAATCAGCAAAACTAAAAGCAAGAGAAGATATATCATTGGCAACAAAACCAAATCAAGCTAATGTCTTCTCAAAGCAAGGCAGGTAGAACAGAGTGACTCTCTTATTTTTAGCTTATTTATTAGTAAATAAGCTAAAGTCATTTGACAAAAGATCTATATAGCAGATCACTTTATTCATAAGAAGTTCTGACTGACATCATTTGAGACCGGAGTTTATCCCGATACAGGAGTTTTTTCGAAGTGAGAATGGTAAAATTCTGCCTATCTAGTAAACACTTCCATTCCTAAAATGTGCTTTCCTACAAGTTTGTGCTGCATATTCCAGTCTGGGGTGAAGCAACATTTCCAAAGCAAGGTGAACCATTTACTAGAGCTTGTCGCAAAATAGAGCTCAGCTCTGAGACCCTGAGTTGTGAGACAGTCCCACTGAGGTGGATAAGAATCACAGTGTTGAAATACCTGAAACTTCTGCAGGTCCTAAATTCTGCCATTTGATGAACTCTGATACCAGCGGGGTGCATTGGCTCATACTAAGGGCTGGATCGCACGCGTGAAAAACCTAAAAAAGCTGGTGCCTTGTTGTCATGGTTTAGCCTGGATGAATGCCCAGTGCCCACAAAAGCTGTGGTCCGCTCTCCCCCACTAGCAAAAACTTGCCACACAAACCCACAACACTCGTGAAAGCACCGATGGTGAAAATGTGATCAGGCACATGCTTCAGCGCTCATTTGAGTGATGTGATGCGCTATGAATCTCATCTCAGTAGAGGGCCTGGCTTCAGAAGGGTTGTAATCGACAAATCATGTGCCAATTGTCTTTATTCAATATGTCAACTTGTACTCCACTGTGGAGTGCCCAGGCCAGCGCCGAGGGCTGGAAGTGTCTTTGCTGCACCTCTCACATTCCCAGCGCTGAGTTAGGATTCGCTGTTTGGCAGCTCAGAGAAATGCAGCTCCACTGCTTCCTTCCAGAAACGAGCTGGAAGGAAAGTGGCAAGGGGAAGTCCCACGCGTGGGAGACAGGTGTCCACGAAACGCCATCGCAGGGCACGGGGTGCTGCTTGCCAGGGACAAGGAAGTCCTGCCCTGGTGCCCAAGGAAAACGGACAGGCTCTCAGGCTGGAGTTCTCCTGGAGCTGTTGGTTAGGTCAGTTGAATGGTCTGAAACTCTGAAGCCTTTACTGACTTTGCAGTGCTGGTACTTTTGCTTGGCACGTGGCAGATACACAGGCAGAGCGGGAGATCCAGGCATCTTAGAGTATATCCAGAAATAAGAACTGTGCTGTCAAGAGATTTCTTCATCTTGTACTTATGAGTTATGTTATTAAAGACCTGATACAAGGTACACTGAAGTCCAGGGGAGACTTAATGCTGCACTCAGTGTGCTTTGGATCGAGCTTTAATATCCCAGTTACTAATTCACAGCTATCACATTCCCTTCCCACACCAAATGCACACAAACATCAGCCCGGATTGCCTGCCCCAGCCCCCTGCCCCTGCCACCCTGCCGAGCTCGCAGCGGCTGGGCTGCGGGGCTGCTCCCTTGCCTGCTGCAGGTGCAACCCATTTCTCCAAGCACCCAGAAAAATTCACCCCATCTCCGTGCACAGTATGAAATAGTAGCAGATCAACCAGAAAATCAGCAAGGCTTGGAAATAGCTTTCTGCAAATTTAAGAGGTCTGAGAGATTTTTTTGTTTAAAAAAAAGAGAAATCAAATTAAATAAGCCTAAGAGAGACTTACCTTGCATTTAAACCTGGGTTATGGTTTGTGCTGTTTTTCCTCTCCATTCTCCTGCACACATATGGTGGCGGGGGGGTGAGGGGGGGAAGAGGGGGGAAATAAGAGCTGTAAGAAGTGTAATTGATGGCAAAAGAGGTCCAAATGTGTGCACTAGATCCAGACACTCTCCAAAATGTAATCCTTGTTTGCCTATATGATGGGAATAATAGCCTTCCTCACAGGGGTACTGGGAAGATCAATAAATAGTTAATGTTGGTCTAGGGAAATGCACGATGCCTGCAGTGTAAATCAGAAGTAACCATTGAAATTCTGTAGTTACATATGGATAGACCAAATGTAAAAATGAGCAGGTGCAATTTCCTAAAAGAACACTGCTAGTTACCCTGTAAACATTTTCTCTGGTGGGGGGGGGCAGAGAGTGGACTTTAGACAAGATTCCATGCTGGTGGAAATCTGCATTATTTCATTGACACCACTGGAAACATATGCATTTAAACAAGAGCAGGCTCCAGCCCCTGACACCTGCCAGTCACGCAGCCTTTAACCACGCCGGTAGCTTTCCCTTTGCACACGCTTTAAATTCAGGCTTGAAAAATCTGTATCTTAGAGTCCCCAGTATCTCATCACTGTTGTATTTTTAACAAATTAGAACAGGCAACACAAAAGTGGGGGTTAGTTTTCAAATGTTCACATATTTTTTAGCTCTCATGCCCACAAGATCTCATGCTAAGTATTGCATAGTTAACATGGAGACAACACCAGCTCCCTACCCACGAGGCCAGCTTCTTGTAACGAAAGCACGTACAGCTTTGGTGCAGACACCTCTCGCCATCTCGCTGAAGTACATCCGTAATGCTCTGCACCAGCTCATAATATGAAAGAATAACATAGCAATTTTTGTCGTGCAATAAATTCTAGCCAAGAAATCAAATGCTACGGGATAATAATTAAGGATGCTCAGTGGAGATGAGGTGTGAAGGCAGTGTTTCGCTTGGGGCAAGGCAGCAGGGTTGAGCACTCTGGGTACTTAAAAAGAGGCAGGTTAGGGCCCACAAAAAGCATTTTTGCCACAAGCAGACCAGTCTTTAAGGAGGTAAAGGAGCAAAAATTCCTATGAATTCGAGCTGAGCCAAAGTAGTGTTATATAAAGAGATAAGGAGAATATAAACACATTGTATTTTCCCGGTCTGAGCAAAACCGGTGAGAGTTCAACCCCTGAGCCTGGGTTGGCCCTGCAGCCCCCACAGCCTAGAAATATGATTGACCCCCACAGATCTTCCAAGGGAAGGGAGAGGAGAGATTTGCAATGGGCTTCTCCTTCTCCTCTTTTGTCTGAGCAGGAATTTGCCTGTATGTATTCCCTCAGGGAGTGGCAAAGGGGATGTTTGCACACGCGAGTGCAGATATATGGATTTGAGCTGTTGTGATCTCCTGAAAGGAAAGCAAGGCTGCATATTTTGCTTGCCAGCTCTGTAGGCTGCTGTTTGATTTTGTCTCTCCTGCTCAGGTGTGTGCACTCCGAGGGGAGGCTGGGAAGCAGGCATCAAATAACTTAAAGTTGTTTGTCACAAAAGTTGCCTGCAGTGAAACCTCTGTGAGTCTTCTGCATGAAAAAGTGAGATTGTATTTACAGAGGTTAGCCCCTTATCTCCAAATGTTCTTTTTTCCCTGCCATGCCATTGTGTTTGCTCTCTGACCAAGTGTCACTGCTGCTCTGGCAGCTTGAGGTATGAGGAAGATGAAGAATAGCGAGCAGGTGAACCCAAACTCACCTAAAGTATGGACCAAGGGGCCCAACCAGGGAGCCAGGATGAGGCGGCCCGTGGGACATGACTCCCCAGCTGAGGAAGAGTGTGGCCATCAGCAGCAAATGTTTCCCACCGTCGTGGCTTAGATGGTGCTTAGAGGCACCACCTCACAGGCCAGGGAGAAAGAGCAGCCTCTCGCTCACTTGGTGCTTGCCTCTCTGTGGAGAACGATAAGCCAGCTTGCTTTTTTGTGCTGTGGACATCTGTCCGCTGGGAGCTGTCTTGCAACCGCACTAATTTCATGTAAGACTCTGAACTGCCATCAGCCAGGAGCAACTTTCAATCACTGCTGACCCAGACTGCATCTGGACTTGCAGCTAGGAGGTGGAAAGCAGCTTATGTCCCTTCCCCAATTCAAATCTTTGGAACTATCAGTTCCCCATGGGGCTCTGAAGTTCATAAAAACACATGTCTATTAAAACATGCACAGGTTTGCACTCACGCAGATAAGTGGGCAGTCAGAAGCTGTGCCCTCTTCTTGATTAACTCAGAAAAAAAGAAATTTCTCTGGCCCAGCAGAAATCAAGGAATCACAGTCAAAAGCAGTGTTTACACGAACATCAAACATCTGTTAATGACAGGGAAAAGATCGGAAGGGAAGCAGCAGAGATTTTTAGCTAAGATGAACCCGTCGGATAGGCAGGGATCTGCCAGCTTTCCTGGTGGAAAAGGAGATGGGAGGTAGAGACCGGGAGTGAAGGTGTGCATGCTGGGTAGGGAGAGGAAGAAAAGCCTGGCACATTCGCCAGTAGCAAATTGGGCTCCCGCATGGTCTAATTCCTGCTTCACCACAGACTGCTAACACAGCTTGGATAAAAAGGGAAAAAGGGAGAAAAAATCTATGCAGGAGGCTGCAAGAGCACATAGAGTCTGTTCTGAGCTCCTTCTACAGGCAGACAGAAATCAATAAATCAATAGGAAATGTTCGCTGGCTGTAAAATGGGTAGAGAAGCCAGTGTCAAGCTGCTTTAAGATGGATGGACAGTAGGTTTGCAGTTTGCAGAAAGGCTAGAGGTGACTATCACCTTGAGATGGGATCAGTGGCCAGCAGCCCAGCAAGGCTTTGAACCTCGAGTTTATGATTAAGGGCTGGGGCACAGATTGAAATACTCCTGTGTCCCCTGCACGGTCCTCGCCGGACTTTGCAGGCTCTCCTCCTCCGCAGCACCGGTGCGCTGGCAGCCGGAGCCCGGCAGATGCCGGCGCTGGCCCTGCTGTGCCACTTCATTGAAGTTGGAGCTACAGAAGGCTGAATAAAAATTGACTAGATGCCTGAGTAGTAGTGAGGATTGATTGAAGACGGGCAGGGGTTTTCTACCCCACAGCTGGATTTTTTCCTTTCTATGAAACATTTGACATAATGTAGGCAACAATTTCTATTCAGAGTATCACACCTTCATTCTCTCCTCAATAAGACAAACAAAAGGGCATGAAGCAGTGCCACAGATGCTTAAGAAAAGCTGGCAGGAGTAGCATCCTTTTCTTTTGAAGGCAAACTATTTGCAAGGGGTGGAACAGCTGTACTTGCAGCAGGCTCGCGGTGTGTCTCCACGAGCCCATTCAGGTCTGGAGGGTGGCTACTCTTCAGATGGTATTTTTCAAATGCAGAGATGATCTTCACTGTGGCGTGGCTGCTGCAGAGACAGACAAGCAATCTTGCTTCAGGCTTCCCGACTTCCACAGCCTCCCCTCCAGGACTAGTATTTCTTTCAGTCTCCATGAACTGCTGCTTATCCTGTTCTTTGAGGATAGACGGGCCCTCTTAACCTCTTGTAACCGAGACTCTCTGTCTCGTAGCCCTCAGAAGCAATAGGTTTGGGATCAGCTTCTTGCTCTCACCAAAGAAGACTCTTCGCAACACCTTGATTGCTGCATGTGTGTTAGGCGTTACTATTGCTTGTGTACTGGTCTGCTTAAAGGTGTGCCGCCCACTGCCAGGCTGCTGCAGGGAGGCTGCCAGGCTGGCCAGTGCCTGAAGCAATGCAGCAGGGGGGAATTCTGCCCACAGTTTGTTAGCGCTGTACAAGATTGCTGCCTTTTGTTTATCAGCAGGTTTTCCACGACAGCACTCAGCTTCATGAAGCATACACTGATGGAGTATAAAGGGCAGAAAGACTCCCAATTTCTTTACTTGTATTTCATAGGTAGAGTTCACACACTACAATATTCGACAACTGAATATGTATATTGAAGTAGTATGCTTTGGCGTTAATGGTCTGACTGCAAGGCACTGCGCCCAAGAAATGTAACATTTAGTTTATAAGTTTTTTCTTTCATTCACTCTGGTAGGCCGACAGCTCACTTTTAAGAAGAGTTCAGGCAAGAAAATACCAGGGTTTAGTACAGACATTATAATAGAATAAAAATTTAAGTCTAATCTGGTGAAATGGGACCTGGTATATTCTTCAAATGCTCCCCTGAAGTTACATGTAGTCACATTTTTCATAATACTGGTCAAGTAATCAAGAATTCCGCATTCTGGAGGGTTTTCTGAATATTTATTTGACTCAGACTTACTAAGTCTTACAGGAAAACTCCCATTGGTAAACCTGATCGGGTCTCTGCAAGTCTGAAAACAATCTGGAAATGAGCACTCAGAGTGCAAGAAATAGTCTTGCAAGTGGTTCTGGAAAGAAAAGTGACAGAGATACTGTTGTAGGAGATTGGGAGGGGCTGAAATGGGGCTGAAATGGGGCTTGCTTTGCACAGTGAAAACCAGCTGTAAAGGGATTTTGTCTACTTGCCTACACGATGACAAAAAACAAATTCTGGAAAAGCAGTATTACAGCTTTGGACTTCTATGTCTGTCGTCTTAGGCTGTATTGACCCATAACATCTTTATCACAGAACCTTGCTTCAAGGAGAGACTAGGAGCACCCCAACACTGGCTGAAAGAAAGGGAAAAAAGACTGCAAAGAGCCAGGTGCTCTGGCACTGCTTCCTGCTACAGGTTCTGTATACAGGCGGACAAGCCGGATCCACAAATGCTCTGATTTATTCCAGGAGTGTTTAAGGGGAGCTACACAGAAGGACACAGAAGCACAGCTTGGCATTTGGTGTCCACAAAGGCAGACCTAGAGGCGCTAGCTATGGTTAAAAAAAAAAAGCATAAGCATCTTTTTAGTACATCAAAATAATAACAAAAAAGAGCTAAAATGAAAAATAATACAGTAAATTAGCTAATATATAGTGCTTACAGTGGTGAAAGGGAAGGAGGATTGCTCTCTAATTTCCTATTAGTTTTCAGATTTAGGCTGTGTAATTCACTGCAAAATACCTACTTGCTGTAAGAAATATAAGAAACAAGAAAATATGTTAAGGCAAGGGAAAAAAAAAACTGCGTAATCTCTGTTGGATGGCCCAGTGCTGCTGTCAAAGTTGGTGATGACAAAAGTGTGAACAGTATTGGAAATGAAAACAGGCCTTGTCAATACTTAGCTGTTGCAGCAAAGAGTGGGTTACCCAGATGGACCTCTGGAGAAATCATGTGCAATACGTGGACCATAACCAAACCCCACTGAAGTTAATGGGAGCTTGCGTTTTCAATGGACTTTGACTCACTCTCGTCAGAATAAAATCCCTGGATTTTCCTTTTCAGTACTCAAGTATTAGTGCCCAGAACAACAGATACACTTTATTGCAAACATATTTCATGCTTATGGGCTAGGTACATCATCGTCACCTCATCAATGATGAGAAAAGTCAGAATTTTCCATTGGAACACGCTTCCTTTTCTACCACCAGTATACGGTGCAATCCACATAGACGCTTCCGCACCGATCCCATTCATCTGGAGCAACAACTGGTGTATCGGCACTTCGTGACACCTTAGTCAAGCACTGAGCTTCAGAGTCCTTCGTTTTACGCGAGCTCATTCTGTACTCAGCCCGTGAACACTGGGGTATTATATTGCGCAGCTGAGAAGGTTTTGTTCAAAAAAACTGTGTTTGGTGAAGAGGATCATGACACAGATTATATGCATATTGCCAGGACCTGATATCAGCTTGGGGTTTTTTTCAAATATGCTCATTTTTACCAGAATTTTCTGAAAAAATTTCAGCTGCAGCCAGTTATGAGAACCAATAGACAGAAAGAGAAATTTAGACCTCTGCAGTTAAACTTCTTAGCCAAGTTACAAACCACGGGATAAAGGCTCTTCCAGGGGAAATGGCAGGCACCTCTGAGTTCAGGTGCAGCTGTGAGGAGACACACACACACCTGCACAGGCAGCATAAAATAAGGAGAGGCTTAATGGGGGGTTTTCAGCCTGAGCACATTGCCTAGGTTTAACCTAGTTCAGATCAGCTGGCAGCAGTCGTTTCTAAGGTAAGGAAATTTTGTCTGTCTCTCAAGCACTGCATGATTGTTTTGTAGACTTTTCAGTTCATCTGTGGTAGAGTGGAGGACTTGTAATGAAAAATTCATTAAATTAGTTACTTTTGTTCTGTTTTCAAATCACTTGGAAATAGATGTTGATTTTGATTGATTTGTTTGTGGCTTGAATTGGTGCTATGTTCTTTGCGCAAACATGGTTTATCCTGTAGTAGGCTTTACTATGTGTCTTCACTGCATCTCCTATCCTTGTTCTTATTTATGCTTGGTGAATTCACAGTGCAAACTGTAGAGTATAATTTCTGCGTGACTCACAAGAATTTCAGTTCCACAGATGCTGTTTAAATTGAAATATTTAATATACAGGAAACTAAAAAAAATTCAACATAAAAATTATTCAAATTACTAGTTGCGCACCCTTGCTTTTTCTGTGCTATGCTCACTCAGGAGAGTTCCTCAGGTTTAGCAGAAACATTTGCAGATTTAGACACTGATCTTGAAATGAGCCTGTTAAGCAAAGTAGCACTGGGAGTAAATAGTTCCATGTCATTGTTGGAGTTCACCTGCAAAATCTCAGTAGAAGGTCAGGGCCTTAATTTTTCTGTTCATTAAAAAATAACTGCAAATTATACAATACTATAGGGTATCTTTTGTCTCAATTGGACTAGAGACTGCTTTTTTTTTTTCTTTTATTTTTTAAAAAATAGTAATTTTTAAGTAAAGAAATCAGAGACAGTGGAACTCCTTTCACTAACCCCTGCTTCATAAATCTCATCAGCAAATTGTTTTTTCTCCCCAAACATTAAGAAATATTGAAGTAATGTGAAAAATGTAGGGGCTATTCTAAATTATTGCTTACATTTTGGAAGTTCTTTTTTAAAATGCTATCAATATTTTCAGTAAAATTCAATTTCTGTCGAACACTTCCCTTCTGTTTTAAAAACCCCACTCTTTTGAATACCAGAAACAACTGACAAAGCATTTCAGTTGCTACTTTTATTTTAATATATAAATAATTATTAGGAAAGGAAGTAATTTTCTTGCAAAAGTAATGGAAAAGATTTTTTTTGTCACTTGGTACAAAGAGGAAACAATATAGCAGGAGCAAATATTTCTTATATTGAGTAACAATGACATGGTATACAGTTATCTAGTGTATAACAAGGGGTTTGTAATTCACTCATTCCACTTAATCTTTCTTTCCTCACCTGCTGCAGTTCCACACCAGCCTCATACAAACAGCAAATCACCCTATTTCTCTTAACCGGGCTATTCTCCTTTTACTGTTGTTCTTCGTGGTTTTATTTTTCCTGTTATTTTATTGGTGCATGGTGCCTAAAAGTCCAGAGAGGGATTTGTTGTGCTAGGATCCCACATGATATTTCTCCCCACTTAACATGAGAAAACCAAGGCACATCTCTAATTGTGCAGCGACAGGGGGCATCCCCGATGTGCGCCTCGCCAGCACTTTCAAAATCAAGCCAGGAGTTGTTCAGGCTGAGACAACCGTTTCCTTCTGAGATTACTCAGCTTCATAATGGGCGTTGATAATTTCCCTCTCCAGCTTCCCCTACAGGATTAATTGGTTTAGTACCGGAGCCCCTGTAAATAACGGGTCCAAAATATTACTCTCAAGCCCAAGGCTGGCTCTGCGTGTCGCACGGGGGAAGCCCGCTTCCCGCAGCCCCTCGCCTGGTACCTGCCAGGTAGTGCCCGCCACAGCGTGGCGGGGCTGGCCG
>Ga0065711_1002253_pt1 | contig 56546 bp, 41 predicted proteins | sample Hoacrofraction12_FD_59098 | JGI IMG/M metagenome (GOLD analysis project Ga0065711, IMG submission 59098) | Hoatzin crop microbial communities from Cojedes, Venezuela - Epithelial fraction 12 v2 (version 2) | ecosystem: Host-associated > Birds > Digestive system > Esophagus > Crop | place...
CTCAGAGGGAAGAAGTTCTTCCTCATGTTCAGCTGGAACTTCCTCTGCTTCAGTTTGTGCCCATTGCCCCTTGTCCTGTCGCTGGGCACCACTGGAAAGAGTCTGGCCCCGTCCTCCTGACACCCACCCTTGAGATTTTTGTAAGCATAAATTAGGTCCCCTCTCAGCCTTCTCTTCTCCAGGCTGAACAAGCCCAGCTCCCTCAGCCTCTCCTCATAGGACAGATGCTCCAGTCCTCTCACCATCCTCGTAGCTCTAAAGGCCCTAAAGGATGCCAGGCCCAACACTAGCCCCAGAAGGGGCAAGGGAGAGCAGGCAGCAAACAGCTCCATTAGCTGTTTTCCAGCCGCCGTTCCCACACACGGCTGGAGCTGCTTCAAAACCAGGCTTTAAAACTGACCCCAGAGACTTCAAGACCCAGTTCCCTCGGCAATATGCACGAGACTACTGCAGGTGCCTGAAGTTTTAGACCCAATGAGAGCTGCCTCTCACTTTCTGTCATTATTTCCACCTCGGCAAGTGGAGTGCAAAGAGCTTCCCCCCACCCCACACCCAGGCACATGTGCACACAGGCTTTTGCATGGGTGTGAAAGGCGAGACATGGACAGAATGAGGCCTTTTGCCACTCAGCAAGTGGTTTTTCTTGTTTCTCCTCCAAAAGGAGCAGGCAGTTTGAGACTCCGGCCCTCTCCATATAGAAAGATGGTATGGGTGTCTCATTTAATTCAGAATAACATGACAACATTTGCGAACTAAACGGGGCAATTTAGGCAGACAAATACTCACTGGGAGACATCAGTGATAGCTGTTATTTAGGCTTGTACTAGATAGGAACCATGCTGATATAAGAGGCTGGGAGGCACCCCAGATGAGCAACTTTTTTAGATACTGCTGAGTAAAAGCAGAATAGAAGAGGTGACCACATATCCTGCCTCTGAGCGGTGTCTGGCAGGAGCAGGTTCAAAGGAAGAAGAGCTGAGACCAGTTCCAATGCAACAGAGACAGCCAGTGTCTTCCTGGCCCTGATAAGAAGGTTCTGCTCTCAGCACACTGTTGATGCTCCAGCCCAAATGCCAGGAGAACTTCCTACCTCTGTAGAGACTTTTGTTGTTATCCAGAGAAACATCCAGTCCTTTTTATCATGATGGCCTCCACAATGTCTCTGGCACTGAGATAAAATGAGGAGCTTTCACATATGAGACAGCAATTGGGTCTGGATTAGGACTGTGGGTTCAAGCAACAGCAAAAGCCAACCAGTGTTGATCTGAGGTTCATGAGTTCAGCTTTGCCTTAATTTGCCAGAAAGAGCCCACAGAAGGAAAACCATCACCACTTCTTTTTGTCCATGGTGCTCACGATGAGCTGCTGGAAAGGGATCAGATTGCTCAGTCAGAAGTAGGAGAAGATGAGAGGGAACGTCAAGCAAGCGCAGGAGGAAAGGGTGTGGGTGAAGCTAGGAGCAGGATCATTGTCACTTTTAATGAGGAGGGTGATTATGTACTGGCAGCTGTTTGCAGATTAGAGACTGAGGACTTAGTCGATCAGGGATAATTATCTCTCTCTGGAAAGGGATTTTCTCTTTTCTGGCAGGGTAAGAAGTGCAGGGCAGGTCTGTGCCCAGAGTCCAGATCTGCCACACCAGGAGGGGCAGCCAGTGGTATCTCTCCCCCCATTCCAGTGGAGGAGGAGTCCTGTCCTCAAACCAGCCCAGAAGGATTGGATTACAATCCATGGATTAAGCCGGTGTCCTAGGTCGTCCTTAGCTCCTTAACCTAGCTCAGAGCCATTCTGGCTTCCAGGCAGCTCCCTGTAGGGTCCCGTGTTGGGTATTTTCCAGCCTAATAAATTGCTCTGAAGGTGGTGTATCAGGATGATCTGCTTTGTAGGTCACACATCTGCAGGAGCCAGTAAGGAATGAGGGTGAACATCAAGCATTTCTGAAACTGTACTCAAAGACTGTTGGTTCATTTTCCTTTTTCTGTTAAATATTGAAAAACAAGGCAGCTCTTGCCAGTTAACAAAGAACTAGTATCAGCAGCAGTGGATTTGTCAAATGATTTACTTTTGGAAATAAAATATTTAGCTGCAAAAAAGTGTTCCTCAGAAGAAATGCCATTTGCTTCAGTTTCACCAGCAATGCAAACTGACATCGCAATCATGGCATACTGAGAGCATTTCAGCTAGCTTTTATTAAAATCCTAACCTGACTCCATAGGTAGCATGTAACTGTAGAATATGATCTTCACAGCTTAAAAGCTGTAAGTGTATCAGCTCATCCATTGCCAAAAAAGTGAATAGCAGGAATCTTTTAAATATGCTTCCCAAGCAAGATATGGGTGCTAGATGATCCATCTTTTTCTGCTTTAATTAAAGGAGGTTATCCTGCTTAGCAGGGAACACTTGGGGTGGTTAGCAATCTGTTTCCAGTGTTGAGCTGGATTCAGTCCCACGGTTTGCAGTGTGAAAACAGCAGCGGTGTTGGTGGNAACGTTACCTACAAGTGACCTCTTTCACTCACCTCCTCCTGGTATGAATACGTAGATTCTACAAAGGTTATAATGGTGATCTCACCCACAGAGAGGAGAACAACTCAGGCCCAATATTAATGTCTTCGTGGAAAAGAATCCTTTAAAATTTATTTCTCCAGGAAGTTTAATATCTTCCTTAGGTTGGCTTGAAAAGGCTTGTGGTGAATCCAGGCTTTCTCCAAGTGACCTTGCTCTTGGTACAAGATGAACATAGGAATCTGAGAACAAAATGGTGCCTACTAGAGCATTCTTATGGAAGTACTCCACTTCCACTTCTCTGGAAGGCAAAGTCCTCGGTGGCTTGAAGTGAGATCAGGACAGGATGGTCAGAAAGCCCAGCGTTGTACAACCAGAGCTTCTGTGTGGACAAGTGACAGTGGCCAGCATAGTCATCTGTCTCTCTTCCCTCCCGCTCTTCTATCAGGCACCAGACATCAACGGAAAATTCTTCCTATTTTGGAAAATTTTTCCCATAAAAGCATAGGAGGTGCTTGGGATGCAGACCCTGAGGGCAGGAATTAATTGGGGAGAACAGAGTTGAGCAGGTGGCTTGGGACAAAGCTGGTCTGGTGGGAGCTTGTCTTTGTGTCCTCGTCCCCCCACCGCCCACGAGTGCCAGCTGCACGCCAGCTGCAGAGTGCTCTGTGGGCAGCCGCATCGTTCTAGGCATCTGCCTACAAACTGGGCTAAAAATTATTCCGCAGTCAAAAAATTAATGTCTTGGAAAATAAACAGGATTTTCTGAAGTGAGTGGGATAATCATAAGTTAGACCCAAATGGCGAGTGTTTCTTTCAGCACTGTGTGACGCAGTGAGCCAGCCCTCAGGGATGCCTCCCTTCTGTAGGCAGCCGTACAGCTGCCTGCTGCTCACTGACTTGGCTGCGTGCTTGCCAGTGCACTCACAAACCTGCAAGGGAGATGCCAGACCCACCAGATGCAATTTCCTTGCATTTTAAAGGTGTGGGACCAGACTCTCATCCAGGTTGTGGAGTCTCCTGCACATTGCAAAGCCAAAGGGTTCAGCAGGTTTTATTGCCCCAGAATCCAGATCTTGCTTGGTAGACAGCAAAGCAGTGAGTCAAAGATATGAGATGAACAGTCATCTGTATGATCTGGCTCTGAATCAGGCACCCGAGACACGGTCACACAAGGCACCTCGAAAGTTTGCCGTTTAGCATAAAGTATGATGTACGACAAAAATCCTAAAAAGTAGGGCTGGAAGGGACCTCACAAAATTGATCCTTGACAATCAGCTTCACATATGTTCTTTCTCACAAGAGCCCATCTAACCTATTTGTTTTAGGATTCAGTGATAGAAACTCCCAGCCACAACCTCTCCCTCACCCCCTAGTCCTGCTGAGTGATCTACCCCAGTGCTTCACTATCCTCAACATCAAAAGCCATTCTTCCTTACACCGTCCCTACTTTACTGACCCTTCTCAACGTGACTTCTGTCCTCTCCACCACAGACATGGAGAATAGGTGGTTACTTTCCTCTCTACAGCTCTTCTCCTACTTGAGGACATTTGCCCTGTATTTTCTTCCTTTGTATAGGTTTACTCAGCTGCAAGTTTGTGGATAATCATCAGCCCAGAAAACAGGAGAAAATGGTCTAAAAAATAATAGAAAAAAAGAGTCCCTTTCCGTCTTTGGGATACATTCCCATGTGGATGATAAGTTGTTGTTAGTGCTGACTGGTAGGCGTAATTGGCAATGCCTAATTAAAATGCTTTTAATTACAACACTCAAACTATGATTTTATAAAACAATAACATTTTACTTATCTGAAAGCTAAGTATCTATTACTCTCCAACTGCCAAGTATTAGCCAAGTGCTAGCACACCCCTCGGATTTCTCTCAGAAGGCTTGGGTGATCCTTTGCTAGCAACAGGCTAAGAGATACAGGTGCAGACTCAATAATTTCAGTTGTTCCATCTTTCTTGGAGCTTTTTTCCTCCCCTACCCACTTAAGATTCTCTCATCTGGACTCTCTCTTAGGTGCTTTCTTTCCTGGACTTTCCTGGACAACAAAGCACACTTGGGGATCCAACCGTGCTGAGTCAAGCACCAGCACCAAACCTTGCAATCCTCTGTTTCTCTGGGTCTTTCCAGTTGCTTCTCATTCGGTAGATGTGATTAATGGGCACTTGAAAAGCAAAACTGTGCTTTATGCAATCTGAGACAGGGATTTTTGCCTTTTCTCCACCCTAAAAGGTCAGGATGTCAGCTACTATTATCGCTGGTCTTTTAGAGCTGATTGATTGGAAAGAGAAACAGCCCCCAAACTTTGACAGATAGATGAATGGAAGTGCTGAGCCTGCGTTAGTGCGAGCAGCGAAGGCCAGGGCCAATGCTGCAGCCTGATGTTGTTTAAATCCCCGGATTTTTCCTTTTCTGGTGCAAACACACCCACCTGTAGACCTCAAAGGGCCCTTACCATACAGGTCAGGAAATCTGGGGTTTGATACCAAGCCACCAATCTGCTGGTACATGGGACACATTTCCCGCTGTCCCAGCTCTGTGGGCTGGCCAGACGTGCTGGGATGCTCAGGCCGATGGCTGGGCCAGCCAAGAAAGCCAAGAAGTGGAATCCCAGTCCGTGACTGGAGAAGCTGACTTATTTTCTTCTTCTAGTGCAGAATTCAGATCCTTGATGACCCAGAAACATAGCAAGAGACAGTGAGATCAATACCACTTAGAAGAGGACTTCTTCTCTCCCACAAATATACGGCTCCTGCTGAAAAATATTTTGAGAGGAGAAAAACTAGCACACAACGTTATGTATGACAGTGTGTGATTCCAGAGAGGGGAGGGATTGGGAGAAAGAAGAGTTCACATTTGTGAGACTGCTCTGTGTGTATGTGGGGTAAAACCACGTGCTTTGCAAATTCCCCTTATTATGTTCAGTTAAATAAGCTCTCAGCCCCTTTGGTGTCTGACAAGAAACGTTCTGTCAGGAAACCACGGATATATTTTCTGCCTCCATAACACACACACGTGTACACATGAACACACAGGAGCTGCTTGTTTGCTGCATTCACTCTGCATTTTGTTGTATAACTTCTGTGTTTTAGAGAAGAAGTGGTACCTCCCCTTTTTTCTTCTATCCTTTAGCTACCAGGACAGCTACCAACCCTGGGAGATTAGATCTACAGCCAGTATATATTGAGAAGACATTAAGCTCTTGCGAAAGAGACCTAAATCACTATTAATTGTGGTGGCAGGACTAAATAGCTGTCCTCCGTGTGTTTACAACTGTAGAAACAGTTTGTTCTCAAGATAATGACAAACCGCTTATATTTGGTCTACAAATGGACTGTTTGTTCCCTAAATACCTGCACCAGGAACTGGTTTGTGAAATAAAAACAAAATGTCTTCGTGAGCAATCCCCTGCCTGCAGCTGCCCTCTCTGGGATGCTGGCTCTGCTGGCCCAGCTCTGGTCAAAGCAAATATAACAGATTCAGTTTTCTGCCGGGGAATGGGGACTCAGGAGCAAGCCCTGGTCAGGTCAGGGATGTAAATATAAAGTCATTCAGCTCCTTAGTGATTTCCAGCATTGCCACAAATTTCTCAAGGCCTGTTCACCACTGAAGCCAGCCTGATTCCAGGGTTCAGCTGCCTCTGAGATGTTGGCATCGCTGCAACAGAAGCTAGGTAGAAACTACAGCCATTCTGATACATGCTATTCACATGTCAACACTGTTTTCATCTCTTATGGCTTCTGAAAAATCTTGTAAAATGAATTATCCAAGTAGGTGCCCGTTGAGTCAAGAACCTCATGAAGCAGATGAAGCAAAGGTTGAGGCCCCAGAATCTAACCTTAAACCCCATCTGATCTGGAAACTCCACCTCTACCCTGTAGTCAACGTGTGAATAAAATGAAATGGTTTGTTGTTTTTTTTTCAGACCATTCCTAAAGATGTCTCTTTCAGCAGCTGGTATGATTCTGTGGTTTCGAAGGTAGCTTGTGGCCTAAACGCTGATGCATCCTGCCCTTGGCTAAAACTCCAGTATGTGTCCATGTCTCACCTTTCCTGGATTGTTATTGAACAGAAGAAAACCAGCTTACAGAAAGAATGATTTTCTGGACTGGAGTCCCTTAGGCCTGTAATTCTTAACACAGACTCAAAACTGAATTCACTGTCAGACATCTATGTGTATCTCTCAGACATGTATTGGAGACTGGGCAATTTATTGCAGCAGCAAAAATACATCTGCTCTGATTAGACGGAATAAAATAATGCCACAGAGATGGAAGTGAGTACTGACAATCTTTAGCAATGTGGTTTTCAATCTCCTGCTCCCCTGTATGAATACACATGCGGGTATGAACTCCACTGCATTGTGCATGCAGATGAATCGTCTCTCCCAAGCTGAGAGAACCACACGGGGTCAGGTTTTAAATTCTTGCCTGTGTGTGGGGCTGTCTGACAGGTGAGCGTCTACAGCAGAGCTCGGGGCTGCCAGCTTCCAAATATCCTGGCAATCCCTTTCCCCATACTGAATGGCTTTGTCATGCTTAGTTGTCTGGTTCCTTGTGGGCAGGCCCCCAGGTCTACGTGTCATGGAATCTGCAAAGAGCTGGAAGCTGTTCGTTCAGGCTTGGGACTTGGCATTCAGCTGGACTACCACTGGCAGGTTGATGGGGAAGTCACAGGGCGTGACACACTTCAGGTGCTAGCATGCACGTGGCATGATGGCAGCTGCTTCTTGGGCAGTTGCTGGTCTCCAGCATTCGCGCAATGCCAGAGACCTGGTACACGAACACGCACGGGGCCAAGGACCAGCGAGCAGGACACACAAGTTGGGATGCGGGAGAACAGGGCCCTGGCAAGCACTGGCACAAGCAGCAGGAAGGTCTGTGAGATAAATAGCTCCTTTTCCCCAGATCTCACCACTTCCAGCAAGGCTCTGCACATCGCCTGCTGAATCCAGAAACAGGACTAGATTCTTCATGTGGATTCACACATAGGATGTTATGTGAAGATGAGCACTAGCAATCTTATCAATCACCAGGCAAAGCTGCTGAACTCTATAAATAAACAGCTTCCTCGCCGCTCTCCAGCTTACTACACCAGGCTCCTAGAGATTAATTCTGCCAGAGGTCTTCAGTGCTTCCTTTACATTAATTCTCTTTTGAAAGTGATTCACCTTGAACAGTGAATATTTTCTTGAGTATCTGATACTGATCAGAGTGTTCCCTCCGACCTTATAATCTGCAGCTTTGTTAATGCCTTAATGGCTCTTGGTTATCCCAGCACAGCGGGATGGTGGTGGAACGACCTGCTGTCCAGGATTATGAGCTCTTCTGGTCGTTCTGGGAAACCCTTGCTGCTGTTTGTAGAACAGTGTGATTTCTTTCTTCCTTACTGCAAAGTACAGGCTTACAGACCCCTCAGTATTACAGGTAAAATATCAGCCTCATTCAGATCCAGCTATTTCGACCTTCCATTTTTGTTTTTTTATTTATTTTGTTTCTAAAATTGCCTCTTTGCAGAAGAGAGCTTTCCTTTGCTCCATTCTGCTGGGCTGTCTATATTAATCTTTCACAAAGCTGTTCAGGTGCATTGCTTCAAAAGCATCCAAAATTTAGTACAAATAACGACCTTTTGCATCCCTACCGTCACCTCTGCTCGTGTGCTCCCAGGCAGGAAGGGCTGCACCTATTCTTGGTGCTTGTTCTTCTGGGACTGACTTCCCAAAGCAGACTGCAACAGCCCAGATTTCCCAGCAGAGCTACTGCAGGATTTAGGTCTCAAGCATGTAACCCTCTAATGAGCAGTCAATATGTATTTAGGACCCATCCTTTCGATTCTTGGCTGCTACAATAATTTTGGGTGCCTTGAATATGAAAACCTTACAAATTTGTAGTTATAACTGTGAAGAAGCACACAGCAATGAGTAGGACTAGCTGAGGTTATCATTTCTCTCTCTGAGTTTATCATTTGTTTCCTGAGTCCTGTTTCCACTGTCATCAAAGGAAGTCCTTGAACTAATTTTTTAACAGCAGGGACCTCCTGGCCTTGCAGACCCACATGTGCCTTGCAGACCCAACGCTTCCACAGTTTGCCCAGTTTTGCCCTCAGTGATTGTGGCCGTTAACCTTCCTGCGCTCAGCAGTGGGAGCCGGAAGCATTCTGTAGGTAACAAAGCAAGCAAGCAGGAAGGAGCTGAAGGCATCACTCCTGGGCTGAGCTGGCTCTGCGTGGTGGCGTGGTGGTGGTGGATGGCTCTCCAGGGCTTGGTTAGCTGCGTCGCACAAGTGCCTGGGACACCGCAGTTCTGTATGTTCAACAAACCATTGTGGTTCTCCCTGGGATTTTAGAACATTTCTACATCACAGCCTTTACACATACAGCGTAACTGTGAATATCTGTAATGGTCAGATGCGGACACACTTATGGAAAAGTGCAAATGCGCATTGTAAGGAGAATCTGTAACACTAGATTTTTTTTTGAGTGTTGCAAGAGGAGTGCAGTGGTATGCAGGCAAACATACTCGCCAGTTGTATGCTATTACAACCACTGAAAATACAAAGGTTTTCCATGCATTTTGCAGGGTACATAAGGCACACATGCATGTCTCCACCCAGTCCTCTCCACTGAAGCAATGATTTCTAATGGTGCTTCACCCTAAGAAAGGAGGTGGGATTAAATCTGAAATTTAGAGTCAAATGAAGAAATAGTTCTGATGTTTGTGGAAGAGCAAGTACAGGCCATTCTGCTCTTGCTGCATCCCAAGCATCTTCAGCTTGAGATTTCCAGTCACTGCTGCGTTCTCTGGCAGGCCAGACAGAAGCACAGATAACATAATATGGCACAGTGCATCGTCTACTGGTCAGGAGTAGGAGGAATTGATTTCTGACTAATAAAGAAAATTCATTACCCAGACCGAATGAGTCACAAGGAAATGAAGGCTGCTGTAAAGAGGGAGGATGGACTCATGCACCCTGTTATTTCAGGCTTGCTTGGTTGCAGGAAAGGTCTGCCTATACAGCATCACAATCTGCTCAGCCTTGGCCCGTGTCCTACAGCATGCTTACAGCTCAGGAACTGCAGCTTTTGTTCAGGAGGGAGAGGTCTGTGGTGTAGCTAGGACTTCAGCACGATTTTTCTCCCTTCAGCAAACTAGCATCCTTTACACATCCCCACTCCTCTGCAAGGGCTGAAAGAAGGGTATTACTGTTGCCAAGAAGAGCCAGAATGCACACAGAGGGCAGGCAAAAGGACGTGAAGCCTCAGGGGCAGAGAGATGCTGGAGAAAAAATGTCTACTGCTCCTCCACTGCAGAGTGAACTAGACTTTTTTTAGCAAGAGAGACCTCAGATATGCACTCATGTAAGTGAGATCAGATCCTCATCCAAAGGATTGACATCAGGCCTGGATTTGGCCTCTGGTAAGGTTTTACTTCCCCAACAGCCTTGCTTGGCTCGGGTCCTGGGCTTGAGAACAAGATCAGACTGCCAAGCTAGAGGGAATACAGACCAGTACAGTGTAAAGTTGGGGGTGTGCGAGAACAAGAGCAACCCTGGGGTTTGGCCTGATCAGCCCTTCATGCTCTCTGCAGCCCTGCACCTGTAGCAGAGGGCTCTGCCCCCCTAAGGCAACCTTTCAGGGAGACAGGAGGAGCACAAAGGATATATGGGAGGGGAGAAGATGCTGCCATGGGCTTGGTAGCTGTAGCGTGGGGATTTCTGCATTATCCAGGATAACCTGCAGTGTTTTCTGTGGGGCTGGAGCGGGTCAGGGGTTTCTTCCATACCCACAGCTCCATAGGTGTCCCAGTGCCCCACCATGGGGGAGGACAGGCAGCAAGGTGATGGACCGCACTGGAGAACATCTGCTCCAGGCTGCTTGGGCCAGAGGAGTCTGGCTGCTCTAGGCTGGGGACGGTGGTGTGCTGATGGGGCATGGGTGTTATCACCTCCCTCCCAGGCAGGAGAGGCTAAATGTTGTCAAGAGCTTGTGGCATTTCTGACCAAAAGCCTCCTTTCCATCATACTGAACTCTCTCCTCGAAGGCACATTTCCTGTCCCTCACTGCTATTCATGTTGGGACTGATAGCATCTTTTGTGGCAGGGAATGGTATCTCGTTAGTTAGAAGCCTCCTTATTTAGTCTTATAGCTGTCAATTAAGCCCATATTTTTGCTGTTCAGACTAGCTGGTGGGTAGCAACATTTCCTGCTGCAATGAAAATTTGTTGTGAATAAGAGCTGGAAGGGGAACAGCATTAATATTTGACAGCAGTTAGTGCTGAGGGAGTCTTTCCACTTCACAACCTGAGACCCACAGAGGTTTCTCAAACTAGCAGTAGTTTAACAGCATTTTAACAGGCTTTTGCCACACGCAGCCCAGCTGGGAGCTGCTGCTGGCCCAGGCGTGCTTCTGCCATCCACAGCTCATCTGCACTTCCCAGCTCAGCCTTGTCCTTCAGATCACAGGTTTTGGGGCATAGGAAGAATAAAAGCAGCTGATAAAATATTGCTGATTCCTTTTTACTCTTGGATCAAAAATTGTGTGATACTGGCCACGTCATATCTCAGCATCTGCTGGTATTTCTCCCCTTTGGAGGAGAAATGTGCCCCTTCCCACCCTGGACTTCTGGATTTGTGGGGTTCAAGACTGAAGAGATACTCAGGGTTTCACTCCAAAACAGGTTGTGAATGGGCAGGAACATCTGTTTTTTCTTTCTGCAGATTAAATTTTTCACATCTCAGCTTGAAATTTCTATGTAATTTTCTGCAATTTTCTATATTTTAAATACTAAGTGTCTGAAACTTGGTTGCATCTGAAATTTTCCCTGTGCAGCCTGATCATCTTTCAGTAATAGGTATAATTTTCAAAACCTTGTGTATCTCTGCAGGATTTTATAGCGAGGTCTGTCCTAGTGGGTTTTGCGGAAACCTGAAGTGTGAATGTTCATTTTATCAGCTTTCGCATCACTTGGGATTATTATTTGTTAGAGGTGGAAGTTTATGTGGCAAGTGTTAGAGATGTGAACTCTTTGCTGCCTTCATGCACTTTATCTGCCACCATGAAGAAACTCCGCACAGCACAGGAAAGGATTTTATGTGCAGCCATTGGCATATAAGAGGCAATGCCCAGCTTTGGGTACTGGTGCCCCAGCACAGATACCCACAGCCGTGGGTACACGGACTTTGTCCTTCTGCAGCTGCATTAGTGCCCGCCGTGCAGGTCCCTCCCCATGAACATCCTGAGCAGCCAGAAAGGCCACAGGCCAACAGACCTTGCTACATGGCAGCTGGGATCCATGATCTCAGCCACCCAGTGGTGGTTCAACCAGTAAACATAGGAAGAAATTTTTGTGGGGAAAACTGAATGCTTTGGCCCAAAATAGAGCTGTTCATTTCAGTTTTTTCTTAACTTTTTACAATGTTTTCAATAAAACTGCATTAACTTCAAATCATAAAAGGGATATGTTTCATATGTTTCAGAATTTGAAAAAGCTTTCATAGCCATAATGAGTCTGAACGCATTTTGTGTTTTCAGATGCCTGCAATTTTTTCACCCAGAGAAGGCTCTCTCTGAAACCGCTCCCAGTGCTGCTGCTGACACAGTAGTATTAATGCTGAAAGAAAACGCACAAAATGCCCCTGCCAGCTACACAAACAAGGTGGTTATATCCAGAACACCCAGAGGAATGAAGCAAAACCGGTACCGAACCTACATCTAGCAGGTCCTCAAGGCAGAAAAGGTCTGTGCAGGGCGATGCTTGTCCTCAGACCCAGCCCAGCTATCTCCACAACCAAAAAATAGTCCCTCTCACTGCTATTTTGCCAACCAGGAAAACTGCCTCCCAGAGACTCCCATGGCCGTAACAGAGAAGGGGAACCTCGTGCTGACTGCTCAGCCCTCACCAGGCGATTATACCATCTTCACGCCCATGAGACAGGCAGCCCAGAGGGTTCAGACAGTGGCTACAAGGCAATAGCTTGTCTGTGAACCTGCTGCCCTCCTACATCTCTGCTCCTCTTGGCAGAGATAAGAGCACCAGAGGAAAGACCTTGGGAGACAAGCCACAGATTTATTTGGTCTTCAAGCTGTGATAATCTGTTGGCTGCTGTGTGATCTTTGATAAACCCAGGGATGCAGAGAGCCACAAATTTGCAAAAGTCACTGCCAGCAGCTGACACAGATGCATTCTGGCACGACACCAGGGAGCTGTGACACTCATTTGATCATATGTTTATCCACATGTCCCGCACATACTGATAGTCACAGAGACAGCCTCTGGGCCTGCCCTCACAAATGATGAGCATCTGAATTTCTGTGCCTGCATGCCAGGTTTATAAACAATGGCACAACATTTTTCAAAGGCCTCGCTGTATGGTGTAGGGCCCTTCCAAATGTTGCTGGGGCCCAAGACATGGAGAATATATAGGTCAGATTTTGTCTTTGNTATGNTAGGAGTCATGTCAAGCCTGCACTTCGTGAATGTTTAGTCCAGAAGTGCTCCACAGCATTTCTCCCTGTGTGTGGCCAAATAGTGCTCTCCTCGGATCCTATCTTCACTTTTGCTTTTAGTGTAGTAGCCTACATGTTGCCCAAGCCCTCATTGCTGAGCACTCTCATTGCCAAGCAGCCACATCATTGTGCATCTCCAGTCCTATGATATGAAAACAAGCCAGCAGAGACCTTCTGGGTTCAGAAGGAGTTCTCCCATCACCCCAAGAGCAGTGGTATCTGCTGCAGTCAGTCCTCTGCCCTATGACTCCTCTCTGTTAACCTTGTGTCCCTTTCACTGCTTTAGCTCAGCCCTTCAGCTCTTTCCTTCCTGCCTCTCTCTTTAATCCTCCACTCCACTCACACCCTTTTGCAAACGCAGCTCACCCCCCATGCTTCCAGCAGCACTAGAGCCGGGGAAACACCACCCAGAAGTGCTGTGTGTGCCAAGTGGACAGGTGTTAGACTCGCAGGGTGTGCGCGGTGGGAGATGCTCTTTGTGACGGCTGACTCTACGTGCCCAGGGCTGGAGGGTTTAGGGTGGTAGTTTGTATCTGTGCTTTCCATACCATCATGTTCTGCTAGAGTCAATGCATGCTCTGTCTCTGTATCAACTGCATGGCCAGCTTCATTTTGTACCACTTGTGAATTATTGCTAGCTCCTGTGGCTGTTCTCAGAGCTTCTCCATGTGTCATAGAGACATTGACTCATACCCCTGTGTTTTCAGGCTTAATTATTCTTGTGGTCGCTTCCCCACATTCCTTTTCTCCCTGTGCACAAAGGTGGCTGTCCAGCCTTCTGTTAGCTGCAGATGTGCTCATCCCATCTCCCCTGCTTCGTGTCTCGTTTGCTGGCTCCATGCTCAGCCTCCACTAAATTTCAGAAGTCTCCATCCCACCTTGAAAGGAATCCGTGATCTTTCTTTCTCTGCAGTCTGGTGTCCTCAAGTTCTGTTCTCCTCTGCTCTCTCTAACCCCAGGGCCTTGAGATGGTCCTATTGTCCAGGCTCATACCACACTGGCCTTTCATCACTGGATAGGATTATTCTCCAACTAGTTTCCATCAGCCATAAAAACAGTGTATCACCGGCAAACTTGAGATTAAAACTGACAAGCAAGCTTTTTAGATGAGCCTGTTCTGCTGTATGTAATTAACGTGTCTTGTTTTCTTCATTTATATTTTATTTATATGCTTTTATGTATTGTGAGAATTTCCAAGAGGGTTTTCTTTTTATGAATTATGCTTTGTAAAACAGAAGAACTGATGTCGATGAAATAGTTATTATCAGCTAAAGACTGCACTCCCAGACTGTGCCTTCCTTATGACTGGCAATCTGTCACTCTTCAAAATGCACCAGCTCGCCGCGACCGACAGACAGACAGCCAGGCAGCTCCCGGGATGGATTCTTTGAGCCAGGAGGAGAAGGATAGAGCAGAGATGATGATGAAGGTGATTAAAAATAGAGAAAGATTCCTTCACCGCAAATCACAGAGAGAAGTTTCAGAGAAGAAAATAGCGAACCTAAAAAGATGTTGCCTAAGGGGGCTTTTACTGATTTTAGACTGTGTTACTCAGCTCAGTTCACTCCAGTGAGTGGCTGTACCAGGTTTTTAAGATGGAAGAAATAATTGCCAGTATGGGGGCTGGAGGGAGGATTTTTTATTTTTAATTTAGTTCCCCTAAAAATTCTTTCTTCATTTAAATCTTGGAAGCAGGAGAGTGTCTGAAGGAGAATATGATTGAAAATGGATCATTTAAAACTTAGTCCCCTTCTTTGTGCTGATGAAGTGTTTGCTGAGCTGCTGCCCCAAAGGGAACTTTGTCATTCTTTATAATAAACCCCTGAAAAACCCAGGTTTTGCTGGGACCACTGAGATGGCAAAAAAAGCTTGAGTATTGGAAGCGGAGAGTAGGAGCACAGAAGCTCTTTTATGTAATTCACAAAAAGAAAATGGGAAACAACTCTCCCAGCTGAGCAGCCTCCCTCCTCCTAAATACTTGGATCAACTGGGATAGCCATTCTCCCAAGGACAAATCAGCAAGATACCATCACAATTCAAGACTGAGGCAGTGACAGCAGGGTGGGAGACAGAGTCCCCCCATCTGGGTGTTTGGGAACATGGACCGAGGCTGGGCTGTGCCAGGGATGGTGTTTGGAGGCCTCGGGGTGGGAGCACACTGTCCTCCACAAGCACTCATGAAATGCTGTGCGAGCAGCCCAAAGTGCCCAGAGCACAACATGTTGCAGCAACCCAGGGCAGGAAAATGGAGAGAGATCTCTGGAAACACCCAAGGGAAGATGTGTGTGCTGTGAGTCAGGCTGAAGCACCCTCATATTTAGGCACAGTTATGTTTATCAGGTGCCCTTTACCGCGTGTCTTCCGATGAGGCTCCTCACAAGTGATTCGGATCCTCTGACAAGCTCCTGCAAGTCCCTGCTATCAAAATCGCTGGCTTGAATAATGCTCTAAATGTCACTGCTGGGGCAGGAAACCCAGCCATTTTGATACTCTTGCTTCTGTCCTGATGATTCATGTTGACATTTACATGACAAAATGGAGAGGGGGAAGCTGCTGAATGCGTTGAAGTGCCTCTGGAGAGCTTCATGGTGATGTGATTCAAACTCGTAGAGCCCCCAAAACTCCCAGGAAATACCCTCAAAAAGCCAGAAGAGCTTGAGCAGGCTGCAGAGAGCTGCATCCCCTCCCAGTTCCACCGAGGGCAGCTTTTGTGCTCATCCTGGGCTCAGCGAAGGATGCTGAGAGCAGGTACCCAGACTCCAGGACTGCGAACACTCCTGTGGCCAAGCAGTTAACATGGTGTGAAAGCTCATACAAGGAGATTTAGCATGTGGGATATCATTTGTCCTCTAAGGATGTTTTTCTCGTAAGATTTTCGGAGTGTACATGAAGGCAGGTTGTAATGCTGCTGGCCAGAGGTATCTTCAAGAGAGAGAGGCAGGGAGGTTAACTCATCAGTTGGAAACCTGGCAGTTTGATGTTGCTAGGAAATAACCTATTCTTTACCTTTCTCGTTACATAAAGTTTCCATTGTAAAATAAATGATTTTCCGCCTCCGTCAGTGCTCACATGCCTCAGCAGGGCATCGCTCACGGAAATATCTGCAGGTCATGTTGCACCCTTTCTAAGGACAGTGAAGGAGAGGCACAAACCTCATATTTCCAGACTGTGACAGAGCCTGGAGAGGAACAAGGCACTGCAGATTCACTCCCTGAAGCTCATGGTCTCATTTTCAAAGCTGGGCCCTTGCCCATGGGGCCAGCACTGGCTGTGCCTCTGTCTTGAGGACATCGCTAGTTGAATTGTGCCAACAGCACACTGTTTGTTTGGCTTGTTGCATGTTGGGAAGGAGTAGTCTTTGTGATATTTTTTCTGGTAGTTTCTGTGAGAATGGTTATTACCACAGCCTTTGCAACATCAGCAGAGACTCTAACTAGGCCAATTTACCAAATTCTGGGTTATATTCTACGCCATGCAGGTCAGGAAGTGTAAATATGCAAGTGGGCATTTCATGTTACATGTGTTTGCGTAAGCTGGAAGCCAGACACCAAGAATCTCCATCGTTAGAAATTTTTCAGAACTCAAATGGACATGGTCCTGAGCAACCTCACCTTACTTTGAGGTGGCCCCTGCTCTGAGCTGGAAGTGGGACAGGAGACTTCCAGTTGGCTTTTCCAAACTACATTATTTCCGAAGACCTATTGGGTTGACACACAAATGAGTTCTAGGTAGACAAAGGGATTCAGGTTGGTTCCAAACATCTTTCAGGAAACATTGCTGAAAATTGGTGGATTTTCTGCCCATGACCCTGTGAGAGAGAACTCTTTTGACTATTATGTAACAGCTTCTATTGTACAATCTCTGTTCACTGTCTTCCAGTGAATTACTGGTAATGTTCCTAGATGAAAAATACCAGTCTGTTCATGGGGGGCAAGGGATGGCCTGAACCAGATCACCTCAATGCCCATGGGTTGGAAGCACTTTCAGTCTTCAGGCTGGACAAATCTTGAGTGCAACGAAGCATAGTAGCAGAAAGGAATGGTGGGGAAACCAGTCCTTTCAGAAAGCAGAGGAGAAGAGCCTCTGTGACTGCTACCAGCAACAAGGAAACCACCCATCCACTAGTACCTCCTGATAATTTCTTGGCTGTTTTTGTGGCACAAATTCAGCTGTCCCCACAGCTGCCTTTGTGACTCCAGGGCTAGGAGTCAAAGGGGGGTGTTGTGGTATAGCTTTTCCATGCACACATCTGTCACACTTGTGCATGATGTGTAATTACACAAATATTTGGGCATATAATCCTGGGCTTCTGCTGTTCAGAAAATGAAATTTGGAACTCTGCAGGGAGAGAGAAGGGTGAGCTCATCCAGTGCTCAGGAGGGGCTACTGTTCAAAGGGTTTATGGAACTAGATTCACAAGAAGAATTGTGGGCAACTGCAGTAGCATTTCAGGGCATAAACTCAAAATGTAACTTCTCAAAATCCTAGAATTCCCTGCAGTGTCCTCCCCATGCTCACTCAGCTTGAGACTGAGGGTGCAGTGGGAACTCACTGCCCAGCTGCAAGCCTTGGTGCTGCCTCTTCCCCTCAGTGTGGATGGCTTGGAGTCATGTAGACACATCTTCAGGGACAGAGCTAACCCTGCAGATCTCTCCCCAGCACCTTCCGTCATTTCAGCAGGTCCTGATTTGCTCTTTTATAAATACTACTACTAAGCAGCTACTTGACCGATGTACACTTTGGGGCTAGCAGGCAAGGAGGTCTCTTCATGCCATACATAAGCTGTCCAGCTCCTGTGTTACCGGTACAGCACTAGAATGCAATCACTGCATCACTGAGTCCTTCTTCTGAATTTAGGCCCCTGTCTTCACTCTCAGCTCTATATTTAGCATGTTGAGCAACCACAAACATATGAGTTCCTGTGCCATCTGCATCAGATGTTCAAAAATAAGGCAACTGAATGGCAAACCATGCTGTACTCTAGGAAGAGGGATGCTTTTAGCACATTGCTGAGAGTCTTCCTTCTTCTGCTCATTTATTTATTTATTTTTCTCCGAAACCGTGATCCAAAGATACAGCAAGATTGCGTTCAGGCAGCAGCCCCAACAATTGTATTTGTCAATATGTGGAGAGTGTCTGAAAGTGATGTATTTGTAACATATATGCTCCATTGCCTGATTAACTCAGAATGAAAACCACCCAAGCTCCGTGCTAAAATCAGTTAGCAATACAATATCTCCAAAGATTGTGCAATTACTTTTAGTTTTTTTTTCTGAATGGTTGCCAATAACTGCAACTTTCACAGAAGATAAAGATCTTTTCTGCTTCATTACTTCTGAGATGGCACATTAGGATCAAATGTACCGTCCTATTAAATAAAACCCCGGGCACACTATATATAGCACCATACCAAATGCGGTCTGCAAAGCAGCATTGATCAGATCAGCCCAGAATGCTGTTTACATGTTGAACAGTTAAAATATTCCTGCTATTAAAATTTATCCTCCTTTTGGTAAACCTGTGTGTACTAGCTGCATATTGTACTCACACAACTGCTACTTATCCCTTCTGTGCGCACAGACTTAAGCAGCCTGGTCTAACCTCTGTAGGGAGAAAAGGTCATGTTTTACCCCATCTAACCCACTCTTGATATGCACTGCCAATTATCATGGACCTACGTGTTTTATCAATCCAAATTCCCCACCTAGTAAAGGCGGAGAAGAGTGAAGAGGTTGTATTTTTCCCGCACCTGGAGAAGCTGAGGTCCTCTTGTCCTTGAGTGCATGTCAAAGACACAAAGGAGCATTACCGTGTAATTTTTTGCTAATGATGACTTGACAGTCACCTAATGATGACCTAAGTCACCTAAGGACAGTGGGTCAGAGCCAAAGCTTGAATCCTGGGTAGCAGCAGAGTCTGCCTCAGAACAGTAACACCTATGAGCCACTTCTCTATGCATGAGCTCCCAGCTTTGCTACCCAAACTTCACTCTTGAAGAAGACCAGAGCCCAAATCTGATCCAGGTTTTGGCCCAAGGGACATCCCATTTCACTCAGAGAGGTTCTGCCCACATCACTGGGGTTCCTGAAGTGACCCTGTGTGAACGTGGCGATGATGGCCAGATGCAGCTGGCACACATGGGGCAGCGGTTGGAGGTTCTCAGGTGTCCCTCGGTGCTGGGCCAGCTTGTCAGGGTTTGGGAGCAGGGGAGAGATCCTTGTGCACCCTCCCCATGCAGAGGCAGGAGGAGCAGGCGTTTGGACAGTCAGTAGGGTCTGGTGATGGTGCTGGGCTTACTCAGCTCACAGACCTTGCTGCATGAAGAGCTAGTGGAGGAGAGCAGCCTGGATAGAGGGCAACCTGGCTCGTGTGAGCCGACCCCTGCCCTCCCTGGCACAGACCCATGGGAGCAGCACCGCACCCTGCTGTGCCTGGGAACAAAGTCCTCGTCCTGGCACCTCGCTGGCTCCTGCTCCCGCCGTGTCAGAGCACTGGAAGCTGGTGATTAAAATGTGGTTTGCATTGTGCAAACACTTGCATTCAATTATTAAAGGGCAGGTTTTGAAAATGCAGAAAACCCCTCTGAAATTATATTCCAGTGCGTACACAAATTAAGTAAAGGCACATTTGACTGGCTGGACATTTACATATAAATTGCCACCTAATTGCACTAATTGCACACGTTCACAGATGTGCTATTGCACAAACAGGTTTCGCACTTGGATATCAGGTGTCTGCTTTGTTTTGAGGCAAAGATGGCTTTCAATCAATACGAATTATTGGCTCCTCTCTTGCCAGACCGTGGCTTAGGACAACTGTCCGAGACATGGCTAGGAGGACCTTTTGAAGTGATTTTCCAGCTTCTCTTCTGAGTCACCCTGATTTCATATCCCTAGGCTTGCAAGCCTTTCCTTGTTTTCCGGGTCATAAATACTTGTCTTGTCTCAGGGAAACATTTGGTGCTGTTAGGTATTAAGGATACAGTGTAAAAATGTAATGTCTTGGCATTTTATTTTTATATTGGAAACTGATCAAATAGTAAAAATGAATCTTGGATCAAGAAAAGTTTAGAAGATAGTAAGTAGGAGTTAATGTACCTCAATAACATCTTTTTTGTAGACTCGTTACCTCTTTATTTACCCTTCAAGATATTTGCTTCTGGTTTATAGCACAATATGTATTGAGGAGAGACATAAACCGGGCAGGGAAATGCCAATGAAATGAGAAAATAGAAAGTTAATGGTGAACCTAGAGTAGGCTAAATTAATTTACTGATTATATGACCATATCCCATCAGTAAGACATGAATTATTTTGTTTACAGTCTTCAGGTTGTTGCCTGGCTCTGCTACCCTTCACTGTTTTCAATTTAAACTGCAGTGATTGTAAAGAGAAGAGAAAATAAACCAAATGTTCCCATTCCACTTATAAATTTTATGTTTATAATCTTGTAGCCATCCATGGAAACCATGCCTGTTATTCAAGTGCCTTGCCTCCCCAAGCTGAGCATAATTATTACTGATACATCTGGATGTTTAACTACCTACTACAGACTCTTGAATTCCTTCCAGATTTAAAATATCCATTAATACAGGAGTGGAGAAGAGTGGAGTCACAGAGGGAAGAAGAGAGGGGAGGGTTTATGTCTATTACTTCAATTCTCAAAGGATTTATGCCTTGCTTAGCACCACAGGGAGTAAAATACTGTTACCTAAGCTAGCGTCATTCATTTAAAAGGAGGTAACATGGTTTTACAAAGAGTTTGTCATGCACAGAGGGACAGATCCACTCTAGCTTGGTGTTCAGGGAAGATGGGGATATGCTACCATGGTGGAACTCTCCCTCAGCCCAGGGGTGTCACTGGAGACACGTCCCATGCATGCACATTCAACAGTTTTTTAAAGCCCTTTGGGCTGGGCTCTCACTCAAACCCCGCATATTTTTGTAGCCAATAGATCAGTCTGTAAAGACACAGCTTACATTTGCTCGGGTGTTAGCTCCTGAGCAAAGTCACACCAGATCACGCAGGTCACAAATGGACTGTGAGGATCCCAGAAAGCACAGAAATACCTGGTGTGAAGAGAGGCAGTCACTTCTGCGCACTGTCACAATAGATGTCGGTCCCCACATCAAAGGTGAGTATCTCACATTAAGGAGGACCCAGCTTGTCAAGAGCATCTCTAAATCTCTCCTCCAGGGGCTGTGTTCTCAGGGGTAAGGCATCGTCCTTGGACCCCCTTGAAGGCAACCTGGAAACCCAGCTTGGGAGTTTTAGCTGTTTTGCAAAGATACTTCTGCTGCCCAGTGTTTCTCTACCATATCAGCTCCATTAGGGCTATGGTCCAGACTTCTTGATAATCCATGCGCTATGAAATTCACACATCCATCTAACAATTACATACATGGCATCATTCGCTCTTCGGCAATGCCCCATTAGCTCCTATTACGAAGAACACAATGGTAGTTGTGTTGTCGCTGCCTCATTAACCGCAGTGTGTACCTGATCCATGGTACATCGTGCTGGCCCAGGTCCAGGTAGCAGTTTCATCACAAAAAGCAAAGGCTGACTCCTTGCCTGACACCCAGCACTTGAATCACGATTTTCAAATGTTCTATATGTGAGAAACACTTAAGTACAGAGAATGTCAGATCCTTTTCTGTGAAACTATTATTTGCCTCCAGATAGAATGGGAAACAACTTGTCTCTGATCATAGCAGTTACTTATAAGCTGCCAGACTGGAGGGATAAGTGAGATAAATTAAGCTGTGAAAGCTCGCTTTCCAACAAACAGTTCACTATATTTGCTCACGCATTTAAGTACACATGCAGCTTTTAGCCTGTAATCAAAGCATGGTAGCTGGACCAAAAGGATCGTATTTAGTACACCAGATTAAAGAGTAGCTAAGAGTCATGTACCAACACAGTCTCTCCAGATTTTCCAGCACTCGTCCACTAGCAGTACTACGGCCGCTTGCCACCTGAGGCAGGAGCCTGCAAGACAGCTGCTCTTTTGCTGCCCATTAGACCTTATTGCAAACAGGGCAGGACACGACGAGACTCAGTGAAAGAACAAGCAACCAAAACCTTATTCCTTTACCACCTCTGTCTCTCACAGTCTGATAAAATCCCCATTTGCCAACCATGAAAGAGAATGCAACTGGTATTATTTCAAAGGGGAGGCTTTTCTGTACCCATTTCCCGCAGTCTTTGATGGCATTGTGAATGGAGCTTCTGAAATGCCTCCTACAGCTATGTAATTTGTCTCCACATAAACGTGTTTCGAATGCACATGGTTACCAGATGGAATTTCACATTCGATGTAAGGGGACCAGATGAGCATGGAGAGGCTGTACAGGCCGTGCATTGTGCTTCCGATATTAGTGGATTCCTTCTCACGGAGGAAGTGGCCGTAATGGGAAGTCCCATCTGTCCCTGAGATACTTGTTGAAATTGAATGTTCTGATTGAGCTTTTTTCCAAGACTGGAAATACTTCGGTCCAATCACCTATCCCTTTTAGCTCTAATCTTCTAGTGGAGATACATAAAAAAACATAAGAACATTTGCTTTACTGCAATTAACAAAAAGGATGATGTTTTGTTTTTAGTAGTTAGAATTTTAAGAGGTGCAATACAATCATCTTCATATGACCTGGAAAACTTTCTTAAAGGAGAGATTTATGCACTTGGTACTGGAACTGCTGGGGCTTTAATTTCTAACCTAGAATCCCAGATCCATCCGTGAAGCCTGTCCAAAGAAGAGCTAAGTTGGTATGATCTTTAGCAAAAAAAAAAAAAGAAGAGATAGGAGGCTGAGTATTTAGATCCAGAGGGGACTGGAGGTGCACAAAGAGGACTGGAAGACAAGACTATCAGGAGACTGTTCTTAATAAACAACAAAGGTAATGGGAACATTAAAAATCTATTAAGTCTAGTTTGGATCAAAACTGCGTACCCTGTGATCCCAATTAAAGTTTCTGGAGATGCTCTGGGAGCCAGAACTGCAGTGTCTGAGGTTATCTTGAATTCATTTTTTCCTTACCTTTGGTTTGGGGTTTTGAAGAGGAAAAATTACTGTGAGCAGAAGGCTAATAGCATCATAACTGTGGCTGGAAATCCTGCTGGTAGGATTTGGTAGGGTAGAAATATTGTCTGTGAACTGAATCTGGCCATCCACTGCAAACCCCTCTGCCAGGCACTGCTTCGTCCATAAGGGCATGCTTCAGATTTCTGCAGGGTTCCCCTAGCAAGCCAACATCAACCCCTCGGCTGACTTACAGCTGAGAACTCATTTTTCAGTGATCACAGTCAGCATCATCTCCTGACTCACCAGCATAAACCCTAGGGGACAAAAAAAAAAAACCAACGAAAAAAGAAAGGTTAACTTAGTGAGACAGCAGCATCTGAAAACTAAGGCAAGACTGTCATCACCTACCAGTGTAAGTTGTTACCGGACCAGTCTCCCAGAGCGGTGACGGGCTGCCGAGCTGCACAGCCACTCCTCTCTCATGCACAGAGCTTGTAGAGCATCGCTGGGGCAGGATGGCCGCGCACCCTTACAGACAGGCTATTGCTGAGGCTCTGCCACCCAGCTCATACAGAGCTCAGGAGTGAGGTCCTCCTTGCAGATGGGACACTACAGCTACTGTGTGAAGGTTTCAGCCCACCCTAACAGTGGTTTCACCTTTCCCATCCCATCCCGGTCACCACACCTCCTCTGCCATGCCTTCGCTCTGCTACTCGCCTCAAATACCCTCTGCAGGGTCTAGCACTGCAGGAAGGAGCCAGTGCCATGTGGTACTTCCCAGCCCAGAATGGGAACCGCCACTGGATGGAGAGTCCCCTCCACCTCTTTGCTTTCACTCTCTCAGTGCTGCCACCATGGGGACGCCTTTGCAACAGGGCTGGGCACCCGGGAGAGCATTCTTAATCTGGACATAAGGCCTTAGTTTGTTTCCTCCTTGAATTTCCTGCCATTTCCTTTTCTTTGAGGCCTCACAGATTCCAGGCACCCTCTGTTCCCCCAGGGATACTGGTGTGGCCCTGCCATCAGACTGTCCGCTTTCCTTCTTTCCTTCCTCTTCTTTCCGGCTGCTGTGTCCTTTTCCTCATAGCTCAGCTGGTGGGACAATTCCCAAAGCAAAACCAGCATGATTGCCTCTGGTTTTGTCAACATCAAGTGATAATGGCTCACCCTCCAGATGATACTGCCAACCTTGGTTTCAAATACTGTAGGATTTAAAAAAATTAAGAAATGTTGGTGTCAGGCTGGCCAAGGATCACATTCTCAGAGTCTGCTTGTTGGTTGGAACTACAATAAAAAAGAAAGATGAGATGAGCTAATAGCACCTGAATGGTACTCTGGGAATGAGAAAGACCCACCCAGCCCTGAGAACTGAGAGCACTGCCTGCTTCCTCAAGGCCTCTGCCCTTGCGTGTCTCCCTGGTTAGCTTGGAAAGGAGCTTTCCTCTCCCAAATCGAGCAGCAGCTCTCATGCCCACATGTTCTCTGCAGTCTGGAATTCACAAACCAAGAATGACTTTGGGTTGAGTGATGTTTCATGACATGTATCATGAGTTCCTTGACAGCTGGTGAGGCTGCTCCTAGTCCCAGTTGGGCCCTTCATGTTCTGCACGGTTATCAGCCACAGAGGACCCTATTCAGATGAACCTCCAGCGGGAGCAGCAGCATGTGTCCCTTCCCAGCTACCTACAGGCCTGTTTCATTAACCCATGCAGAAAGAAACCCCAGACTGAGTTCAAGCCTGAGGAGCCACTAGCTTTCCAAGGAGGTCTGACAAATGCATCGGCTTCGGAAGATGACGCTTTCAGACAATTGTGGCTTTCCGATAAGTGAAGATTTCTGTGGCTAAAAGTCTGCTCTGTGACGGTGCCAATTTCTTATCCCTAATGCACTCGCCCCTATTTCTGATGAATACTTTCATTTCAGACCAATATTGAAAAACCTTGTTAATTAGCGATGTCTGTGTGCAGTGTTCTGGGCTGGTGCTAGCCAGGGTGCAACTTCTCAACAGTTTCTAGTCAAGTGAAAATCGGTGTGTGGGAAGTGAGCAGTATATTACCGAATGACCTTTTCACTTTGTGCCTGTGCTGCCTGGCTCAGCTCAGTCTCTCAGTGCTGTTGAACGGTGCTTCAAACCCCATTGGCAGGGAAGGGGGAGGACAAGCTGTCCTGCATGGGCTGGGGATGGTTTTGGTCAGGGCTTTGCCTAGCTCAGCCAGCTGGACCAAGAGAATTTGTCTCACCCATGGCAACTCACTTCGCTCTTCTGATGGTGGCTCCAACAACAGTAGTGAAGACCGTACGGGGGAGTCCTTGGGCAACCATTTCCTCATGGCAAGCATCAGCTGAGAGCTGCCGTTACTTGCCTAGGAGCAAGCAACACCCACTCCATGCAGACATGTAACAGGACCCATGGAAGAAAAAGCATTTCTTCAAGCCCTGAATCCCAGTTCACTAAGATCATCGAAGGGTAAACTGGACTGGAGTAAGTCCCCCAGAGTCTTACAGGACAGAGCTTTTCAAAAGCACAAGGTTCAGCTTACGACAAATACCAGTACTGGGGGCTCAGCATTGGCTCATGCTTTATTTCCCTTTTGCTACTGGGGGTCTGGTGCTCGCAGCATGTTCTCCCTGCAGAGACAGTCGTTTGAAACCAGCAGCCTTTGTGCACATCATTGAAATGGAAGCTCAAATCAAAACCATCCCCAGGAAGGGTGGAAAGTACTCGGGATTAGCAACCATGTTTGCATCAGCCTCTGAATAAAGCTTAGCAGGATGGGGCCCTGTGCCTGCAAGTTCTGCTGACCTCTGTGCAGAAAAACTGTACATTAGCAGCTGCGGAAGCTGGGACAACAAATATATTTACAGCAGAAAGTTCAAAGTAAGGGCTGATTTACTTGAGCTAATTGCAAATCATTTGGTTCAACTGGGTCCAAAACATCCTCAGTGCATCCTTCAAAGATAAAAGCCATGAAGATAACATTGATTGACCTATTTCAACTGCACTCTGCTGCGTGCTGAGAATCATGTCCCTGTATTGAGTTACATGCATCTAGAAAGCGGTCAGCTCTTGTGTATCCTTTCTTGCCACAGGTCTTGAAATGAAATGACCCAGGCTTGTTGTTGTAAGAGAGCTCTCAGCGACTTGGAGTATGCCTTACTTTTCATTAGGGCATTTCTGTTGTTGTTGGGTTTCTCTCCCACTTAAGCCCCCCCCACAACTGACCAAAATTTTTAATCCTCTTTCTTTTGAAGTAGTTGATTTAGTCACTCAGTAAATACATATTTCCCATCTTTTAAAACTATTTTTTTCATTGTTATCTTGGTTTTTTTTAACAATAGAATGCCTTCTTTCAAAGCTTTTGTGAAGTGAATGGTGATGGTGGAGGGATGGTATCAAAATGAAACCAAATCAGCTTCCTGGACTGAAGTGTTGATAAAATGGTCTCAAGATGCATTTGTTACCTCTGAGAGCTTAGGGGCTCAGCTCAGGTGCTGCACAGGGAAGAAGGGAGGCAGCTTGTGTGTGTAGTGAAGGGAATTCAAGGTGTGCATCCAGCTCCCTCTGACACCTCCTCTTGGCTGTAGCCTCTGAAACCTCCTCTATAGCCTTGAGTCACTCTCTCTATGGTAGTGTTAGACTTCAGCTTCCTTTAACGCTGGATTTCCAAGTTCTCCTATCTCAGACACCATAAATTTGCATGTTCACCTAGAGAAACTTTTCTTTCCTAAGCATTCTGGAAACCTGCACAGGCACTCCAGAAGATCCCAGGGCACTTATGCCTGTAAACACCTTCGGATCAAGCCATCTTAAAGATCAAATCTCAATGCAACTGAGTCCTGGGCAAGTCTCTAGATGGTAACAACAGGGCGGTCTGGAGCACATCCATTCTCTCGGTTTGGGCAGTGTTTTTCATCTTGGCAATTTGCTGATTTACAGTTTTCAGGGAGACACACGCAGGTATAATGAGCTTAAGTGAGAGAGGCAATGGAAAGAGTACACCAATTCTATGGGCTATCTTCTATGTGTGTTTTCCACCCAGAAGCTGAAGCAAAAGCAACTCACCTCTACAATTTGTGGCACAGCTTCTAGACAATGCTCATGTGCCTATGCATGAGATGGGTTTGCTGGGGATAGTCCTGCAGCAACAGAGGTGGGGTGGCCATTTGAGTAGTCATGAGGAGCACAGAGATGGGGAAACTTTATCTTTCTGAAAGAAGCAATGGCAAATTTTGATAAAAACACAGACTTTCTAGTTCCATGGCAGGATCTGTGCATGGCTTACAAGTGACTTTTTTACTTGCAGCAGACACCAGTGATATTTTATTGAGTCTGTGTGGGCTACTGGCCTATGTTATTATTTTCCATTGTCTTCATTCTCACTCACATTTTAAGTCTTTACTCCCTTTTATGTGCTTGAGAACAGAATCCCACGCAAATGTCTCAGAGCTCTGTGAAAAAAAAAAGACTCAAACCCCTATTGTCTTTAAAGGCGCCTTTTTTTTGGTCTTTTCTTGCACTTTCCCTCTAGTTTGGGGAAAAAAATGCCTCTGACTTATGAATATTTTGTAGAAGCACGTTGTCATGATGGGAGTTAATCCGAGAGAACTCTCCATCTTTCCTGAGCACCTTGTTGAGCTGCAGGGAAAGACATGAACCTTTTTTTCCCATTTGTTCCGTTGTACAATCAGATGGGCACAGCACAATCCAAAGGGAGACTGTTTTCACCCCTGTCCTGGATTCAGCTGAGACAGAGTCAACTTTCCTCCCAGTAGATGCTGTGTTTTGGATTTAATATGAGAAGAATGTTGATAACACTGATGTTTTCAGTAGCTGCTACAAAATCAAGGACTTTTTCCAGTTTCCCATGTTCGGCTGATGAGCAGGTGTGCAGGAGCTGGGAGGGAGCACAGCCAGGCAGCCAGCCCAAGCTGGCCAGTGGAAATATTCCGTATAATGGACATCATGCTCGGTTTACGAATAGGAGTTGGCTGGGGGGCAGGAATTCTCTTCTCGAGAAGTTCAACTCTCCTTTTTCCATGAGTTCGAACTTTTTCAGGAAAAAAATGTATTGTGCACTGTTTGTTTGGCATATTCTAATATTATTGTTGTTGTTGCTGCTGCTGCTGCTGTGGTTGCTGTTCTTGTCGTTATTATTATTGTTATTATTACTGGTGGTGGTATTGTTGTTGTTGTTTACTTTGCTGTTTTATCAAACTGTCTTTATCTCGACTCAAGAGTTTTACTTTTTTTTGTTCTCATCCCCATCCCACTGCAGGGAGTCAAAATCTCAGATATTGTGAATCTGAAAAGTTGAGTTTGGATTAGTTACAACTTTGTGAGTATTATGTGACTCTCTTTATTTTAGGATTCTTAGTAAAGACCTTTCTGATTACCATAATTCTAAAATTTGAAAACAAATCTTCGATTTGAAGACTATCAAGAAATGTTTCTTGTATTTTCTCCAAAAGAATTTTTTTATGCACAAGATACATCAAAACCAATCCTTAGTTTCCACAAAGACAAATTTTTACCTTTAAAGGGTATTTTTTTCTGAAAACTCTTTTTCCCACTTTAAGGGACTTGGTGGACTCAGGCAGAAAACACTGATCCTTCCAAATTACAAAGTCAGAAGAAGGCAAAAAGGAGTAGTGTGACTTAATTCTCTTGTAAGTCACACAGCACATTTGTTGCAATGAAGGGAGGGAAACCAACACCTTCCAAGACTGCTCCCGGTGTTACAATAATTGCACACAGTATGATGAGATGTTCGAATTGTTCTGCAATTTAATTTAATCTTACTTCTCCCTCCAGTCTACTACTTTATTTTTGTGGCCCAAATCATATTCTTTCACAGACTTTGTTGTTTATAAAAGTAAGGTTTTTTTATAATGGAATAACAGTGCTTTCTTTCCAACATTTCAGTTAGCCATATCATTCCTTTATGGAAATAACACATACTTACGTACATAATTACCTTCTCTGATCTGCATCAGCCTATATGTGTGGGAGTCTCCTCTGAGACTCTTGTAGGAGATCTTTCTTCCACATACTTAGAATGAGTTTTCACTGCCTTCTTCACCTTTTTGGGTTTAGTGACGAACTGACACTGTGTACACATGTCACTTCCTCTTTGACATCTACCCGCTCACCCCTAGGTCAGCAGAGTCCTCTTTGGAGAGCTTCCACCTCATTGCTATGTCTTCAAGGTATAAGAATGCAAATACAATGAGCAGGAATACATCCATACTGTTGTTTTATTCACTGAATCTAGCCTAGCTACTTGTTGTGGTAATGACCTCAATAAAGGTGCAACATGGCATGCCAATATTCAACCTTTTTCTCATTGTTTCTTTTCAGTCCTGTCACAACTTATGTTGAACTTCTGAGATGGTCTCCAGAAACCTTAACTGGTAAACGGTGCTTTGGGAGGGCATTGCACATTGTATCAACACTGGTGAACTCTCTCAGTGTCTTTCAGCACTGGAGAACTGGAACTGCTGCTTCTGTTTCTTCTTGTATCTCGGTCACAATTTAGACGGACAGTGCTAGACTTCCATTCAGCTTGAAAGGTCTTTCATCTCCAGGGCTTAACTACTCCTATGACTATGGTTTTTTCTTATTATCATGCTGAAAATCCTGTATAAACCTGCTGTCTTCCAGAATACTTCTGGCTATTCATACAGGCTGTTTAGGCCATAATCTTGCCTCATGTTCTTCAGTCCTGACCTTCACTGGGAGGTATCACTACTGAAATTGATATGTGTACATGGACTTCATCTTTTTCTGCCACCTCTAGTAGGTTTCAGTGCTGGCCAGATCCTGATTTAGTTAAGCCAGCATGTTCATCTATAGCCAATAACTTTTTTTTTTTAATGAGTGAAGGTGGACAGCCACTCAGATGGGACTTCAGCACCTAGAAGGAACCTCAGTAGACAGGCAGAGCTGATGGGGGAGCTCTGCGAGCACATGGAACAGACATCCTCTCCATACTGTGCTTCAGGAATGGTTCTTTGTTCAAAGAAGATAAACTGGACGATCAGCATTTCACTCTCTTGGACTAAACCAACAGACACAGAGTGCAACATAAGGTGTGACATTGTGCTGTGTTCATCCCAAGGCTGACCATGAAGCAGGCTGAGCCTGCTTCATCTCATGCAATCCCCAGGTTCTCTCATCCACTCTGAAGGTAGCTATAATATCATGTGCTGGAGCAGGGAAAAGCTGAGTGATCCCAGAACTAACATGAACTCAGGCTGTTTGCCAGCCACTGTCAGTGTCCTTATTCCAGGACAGAGTGGAAGGGTGGTTTTTATGAGCATAACAAAATCTACGGAAAGAACTGAAAAAACCCCCAGATTCTCTGCTCCAGGTCATGATCTGCATAAAAAACATCTTTCCTGTGTTGTACACTCAATAGCTAATTTTACACTCTTTGTCTCAGGCAGTGCGGTCTGCTATGAGCTGATGTGCTGCTGCCTTCAGCATCTGCAGGCTCCTAGTCTCATCCCATGTACAAGTCTGCAGTTATTGATTGACTTCAGGATGATTTCTAATAATAACTGGAGAATAACTTCCATCCTGTGCCCAATGGGGATCTTCTCCCACGTGTGGAGGATCTGCCCGCCGAGGTGCCAGGGACCACAGGACCGAAACTCTCAGTACTGGCAGTAACTCCATGATTTTGCAAATGGAGAGGAGGCAGGGAAAAGGCTGAGCAGCTGCCAGAGAGGAGCCACCATGGGGAGGGTGAGAAGGAAGGATGTCTGGTGGCTACATGCAGGGACCACTGACAGGCAGAGGGCTGTCCAGTTCCAGTCCTTCCATCAAAGACCTGGAGGTAAACGCAAGAGTCCTGATGACTAGACCTGCAGATCACACAAAGGCTGGTGAACAGCTACATAGCAGAGACCCAGTCCCACACACAGTCATACAGAGCCATCTGGGTCACTTGACAAATTGGGCCTGATTAAGAAGAAAGGAAAGGGAAGCATTTTTATACTGTCAAATGCAAAGTTTCACAGGAGGAAAAGAGCACAGAGCCTTCCTGGAAATGAGGGGCTTCAAGCAGGTTCTTGCCAAAGCCAAATCTCTGCAGAGGAAGGTCCGGCTCCTGACTGTCGCAGCACATGGGGTGTCTCCAACAGGGAGTGGAAGAGGGAGAGAGGAATAGAGGCTGTGCTTTTACCTATGTTCCTGGCACTGCTGACACTGGGGTGGCCAAACCGTGCAGAACTCCGGCATCCATACTTTAAATCAGCTGTCGAACTGTTCAGAAAACAGCCAAATAAATCATAATGGGAAGAGAGAAAATGTCTTGAAATGAGAGGTTTAAAGAACTCATTGTTTATCTTTGCATAAGTAAGAGTAAAATTAACTTGATTACAGTGGAGTAGAAATGACTGATACCAAAGAGCTTACACATCTCTCAGGGAAAGGCAGAACCAGAGTTAGAGGCTGGAAGCTGAAGATGGACATTCTGAACTCAGAAACAAGGCACACATTTTCAGGAGAGATGGCAATTAAAAGCACTGGGACAAATTCCCTGAGGAAAAGTTGTTCCCTCAGCGTTTGGTGTCTTCAGGTGGGGCTTGCAGTCCTTTGCAGAAGATACACAGCAGCTCATCTCAGTGGGCCGGAGTTAGCTGAACTGCAAGAGCTCAGCCCTCTGTCTTGAAGATAGCCATTGACACAGCAGTGTGACTCGGAAAGACTTCCAGCTTGGGAAGGTGGCATGGGGGCTACTTGCCCTGTGCTTTGCACCTTCCAGGTTGCCCACAACAGCTGACAGCAGAGAGATTCAGAGTGGGTGAAAAGAACAGCAGGATCCTTGATCCAGACCCTCACCCCCAGGACTTGTCAGTGGGGAAAGGGGCATTTTAAGGGCAAATATTTTCCTTCCTTCCTAGAGGAAAAAAACGTAGCAGAGTAAGAAAAAAAAAAAAAAGAAAGAGAAGGGTAAAATTACTGAAAACAGAAGTGACAGAAAAGAGCAAGGACTGAAGAGAGGGAGAGGAGAAAGACAGAGTGTAGGACAGTAGGCAGCACAGTGCAAGGGCAGCAGATTGGCCGCACAGCACCGGTGCTGTCTGCTGGTGATGGTGGCATCACTTGGCATGAAGTCCCAGCACGAGCACATGTGGCTTTTGCAGCCCCACCTGGTCTCGGGTGGCCACTGGCATGACTTACCCACCACTCACCCTAGGAGGTTTCCCCTGCGAGTCCCCAAGCCGAGGCGGGAGGGATCCTGCGGGCGACGGGAGCCTGGCAGAGGCTGAGTCAGCCTCCCACCTCCCAGGATGAGAGGAGGTGGGCTGGGTGAGAAAGGAGCCATGTGAGGGGGCTGCTGGGGCTGGAAATCACTGTTTCTAGTTTTCATTTCTTTGTAGACACAGGCTGCCCTGCTCAGAAACGAAACTTAGAGAGAGACATGCCAGCGCTGCCTGAGGTGCAAGGAGCCATACTGCCAGGTCGTACAACGCAGGGACAGGACAGCTGCTGGGCTGGGTGTGCGCAAAGTGGACACAGCCCTGGGGAACACATGGGTCTGGCTGAGCTCCCACTCCGCTCTGAAGGAGAGGGTAAATGTAGGGCAGACAAATGTAGGACTATTCGCAAGTGCAGAGAAGGAATCTAGAAAGGGTGGAGAGGTGATGCAAGAAAGGAAAGAGCTTCCCCTCCACCTGTCTTTGCAGAAAGCAGTGCTGGAGGAGATGAGCCTGTTTTCACTTTGGAGCTGTTATGGGTGTGGAGCAGCTTTTACAAGCCCTGGAGCACCCCATGCATGCTTATGCTTGTGCTTCAGACTGCTGCCCTGGGCAATTGCCTACTTTGCCTGTATTACAGCAGGGCTGCCATGTTATCTTCCATTGCCCGTACCAGGAGATGCAGCTTCCAGTTCTGCTTTGTTCCAAGGCAATATCATTCAGTCTTAGCCCTGATAAAAATTACATTGCAATGCTCCTTTTCCATTGTCAGCAACCATGCACCAAAGGTTGTCTGCCTGACATGGTTAGAGCTAAGTGTGGAGACCATGTGTGAGCCAGAGCCAAGATGGGCAGGAGTTCAGCAAACCCAGACTGCCCTTGCGTAAAGCTGCCTGATTTCCACAATTGGATTACTGGGAAAATGCAGAAAACGAAAGCAGGGACTTCCAGCTTCAAACTTCTGCCTAAGGACAGGGGGAGAAGACGACAGTCAGGTTCGGCTGGAGAACTCACTGCCCATTGTGGAGATCTGGATAGAGCTTTTTCCTGTCGAGGTGGCGAAGAGCTAAGTCTTTATCACTAAGTTTCCTAAGGAAGAACCAGTGGTGCTTCTCATCATGAAGGATAATTTCTTTGTAAGGCAAAGACAACATCTATATTCCATGTTTGTGCAGTGCACCAACAACAGAGCCTTCAAAAAACAAAACCAAATGGGCACTGCACCAACAGACAGAAGCCTCGCATCTTCAGACAGCCTGGACAGGAGTCCTGAGTCCCACTCACTAAACTCTTGGTTTCCTTATTCATGGTGCAGCTACTTACCTATAGATTTGAGACAACTTGCTTACAGAAGCAAGAGACTTGCTCATGAGAAGCAAGGAAACTAGAATGTGTCTGTAAGAAACAGGTCAAAATGCCCATCTCATCTCAAACACGTGCCAAATACTGAAGGTCTCTTTGCTGCCCTTTAGGAATCGGCCAAAGCTCCACAGTCATTGCTGTGCACCAACTTTGAACTGGTTTCGATTTCTCATGCACCCGTGATCATTCAGAAAGGGAAGAAGGCTAAAATATTTGCCCAAATGTCTTCAAGGGTTTTTTAGTGGATTAAACAAATCTACTGTTCTAAAATGAGCATTTTAATTGCAGAGCCACAAGGCAGGCAGAGGTATGGTGTTTGGTGATGCTTCATAAATCTTGCGAATTTGTACAGTTAGCTTAAAATGAAAGCTGTAATTAAAAGCAAAGGAACAGCTAGTCCTGTTACAGACAAAGTGATTAGATTAAATATTATGCTGTATCTGATTATTAACGTACAGGATAACTGTCTAGTTGCTCAATATTTGTTTAGCAGGTTTTATTAATAGCACCATGGTAAATATTTCCCGTAACGCAGGATTGTAGCACCAAAGTCAAATATTAAAAGTTACACACTTTTCCTCCGGTGGTTTCATTCTGCCTGGTAATTTCCACAGTTTTTCTGCATTTTTTGCTCTCAGGTTTAGTCAATGTGACACCAGGCCACAGTACAGCTGGGTTTTTTGGTGGGGGGAGAGGAGCTGTCCCATTCCAGTAACAGCAGAGCCGCAAAACAGACTGATTTCATTTTTCCCCTTACGTAAACAGAAGGTCTCGCTCCCTGTGACGCACGAGCCTTGATTTCAAGAAAAAGTAACTCCAAGGTCATCTACCAGTGAAAGAGCGCATCCCAGTCTGCCCTGGCCACCCACCACCACCAGGCAGGGGTATAGGAGCTGTTAGCATGAAGGCGTGAAACCCTGACTGAGAAGCACCACAAAAGCACCAAGCAACAAGGAAGAGCGAGAAGGGGAGAGGGCTGTTTGCCTCCACGCAGTGCATGAGTGGCTTGTTGTGTTAGTTTAGTTTCAGTAACCTCAGAGTCAGCATTTCAGATGTCAGTAGTTTCCACTGACAGCGACTGAGCTCAGGCCAAGTCAGTGAGGGACACAAATAAATAGGGGTAAAAATTTATGCTCGGTCAATGGAAAAGTCATATTAAACAGAAAAGTGACCTAGATGTATTATCACTCCACCCAGCCCACTTTTCTTCCGCAGACTGCCAGAACGGGGCTTGCCCAAGAAAAGGCAGACAGCTGACATGAGTTTGGCTGTTGCAATGCCAAGACTTCGACACCACACCGATCCGCCAGCCATGCTCGGAGGGAGCGTTGCAGAGCTGGGAGCACCTGGGGCAGAGCTGGCTGTGCGTGATGGCAGAGTGCACAGCAGTGGTGGAGGAGCACCTTGCTTGACGTCTTCTTGCTTTTTCTTCTTCTTCTTGACTTCTTCTTCTTCGCTCTTCTTGCTATGACTTCTTCAACCCTGTCCCAAGTCAGGCAAGAATGGGTACCATTTCAAATAAAAAAGTACCGGAGTACGAGCAGCCCCAGTGGTGGGCAGCAATCATGGAAGAAGAAAGGAGAGAGTTGCAGTCTGGCAGTTTGGGCTCAGATGCCTAAATTGTGGCAAAATGCCTTGTTGCTTGGGCAAGTGCTGTGACTGGGCCTGGGCTCTTGCATTTTCTGGTCATCCACCTCCTTCTGGACACTGCTCTGCTCGGGAAGCTCAAGGCAATGTGCCAGGAAAAATCTGTTTTTCCGATGTTGAGCTCTGACAAAATGACCCAGTTTGACGTCTGTGTTCAATGTGTTGGAGGCAGGCACACGCCTCCCTCCTTCCTTGATAAGAGTGCCCAGAAGAGCCTTGCACAGCACTAGAGTGGTTGGATTTGACTGGCAAAGGGGTTTTAAATTAATAAATCCCTAAGCCACAGGACCGCAAAGTAGTTGATCCTCAGGTTAGGGAGGAAATGCTGTGGGATGGGCTTTCCACTCGCAACTGTATTACATGGAGCACCACGAGCTCTGGTAGGATCATCCTCAGGGCCCCGGTGGGAGGACTTCTGCTTGGGGCTGGCTGGTCCTCCCCATTATCTTATTTATTATTTAAGCATGAATTCATTTTAAACATCTGCTCACAAGAAACCCAACAGAAGATCTTGCACACCAGGAAAGAAAGGCCATAAGCACGGTGGCTGAACAGGCATTGTGCATTTGTGAGTGACACGTTAGCATCCCAGCTCCAGGAGAAATCATATCTGTTATAGTCTCAGGTATCCCTTCTGCCAGAAGATGTCAGGCAATTAGAAAACATGTTCAATTTAAGCATGGCTAGCTATGGCCACCACACAAACCTGTGGAGTGAATTGCCATCATCTGAGGGAGGGAGAGAGGAGGTAGCTTCACAGAGAAAGAGGAAACACAGACATGAAAAAAGTGAATGATCAAGGATGTTCATAGTGGAAGATCCTGAATAAAAGCTTCTGTACGTCCCCTGCCTTGCCTAGGGCTTTCTCTCCCAGCTAACGGCCCAGCCATCTCCCCCGCAGCCACAGGGGAGAGATCTCCCTCTCTACAGCTTCACATAGATAGGCTGTATTTCCTCAGTATCAAGCATAAACAGAAATGTCCCAAATTATTTCAGAGCAAAGATGCAGACGGGGCCTGGACTTTGCTCTCCTCATTCTCCAACAGATGTGACAGGTTACTCATTCGCATAGGGGCCATCTGGAGACTGTAGGATGCTCCAGACCTCTCTGGTCTTTACTCCACAAGAGGGGCCAGAAGTGAGCTCTCTGCTCCTGTAAGGCTTCAAGCACACAGTGCTTGCCAAAACTTTATGAACCGGCAATTCTCCTTGGTGTGCTCATGGGTTGAGTGAGTGTTGATGAACTCCCCTGGCAGAGCAGGCTCTGTCACATCAGACATGACAAATGCTCCAGGACTGTACATTAAATAAGATGAACCTTTCAGCCAGTGGCCCAGTGCATGCTGAGAAGTCCCAAGACTGGGGACATCCCACCCCAGGGATCTCCAATGGATATATAGGAGCAAGGGCTTGTCAGAGGACTCAGTCCCCCTGGAATCAAAAATTGCTGCTGAGCTGTGACTGTACATGCTCTTAGTGTCCTCAGGTCCTATGTCTCTTCAAGTTTTCTTGGTTCTCACACACTACAACCTGGGCAATAAATGCCTAAAACATACACCTAAAATGCTTTGTCTCTGGGCTCATGTGTCCCACCCACTCAGGGCATTCTGCAGCACTGGCAGAGCTGTCTTGGTGCTGAAATCAAGAGGATGGCAGGGAATGTAGGAGAGTGAAGATGATGTGGTGCTTGGGAAACCAGCATGACACATACTGACTTGGCTTCACACCACCTCCACAAACATAACAGGGGGACACAGGGACTTCTCAGTAATGTTCAATATGGCTCCCACTCCTACTGTCCTTGCCCTCTCCTCTTCATACCTTCTAAACTATCTTAACCTCTTTTTGTGAGGCCCCATTGTAATTGTGGCACCCTTTTGGCTAACTGTGCTCTTTTCTATTATAAAGCCCTTTTCCCTCCGCTTTCTTATTTTCCTTTCTGTTCCACTATGTCTGCTCAAATTACTTATCTCGTGTTTCCCCTTTTCCTCTGTCTTCAGCAGAGATTTCTTCTCCCCTCTTTACTTCTTCTAAGCCCACAGGGAGACCAGCTGGAATCCTTCTTCCAGTGCATCAGTCCTTGTTTTCCTGAGTCCTGATCTAGTGAAATCTCTGAAAAACTGATGATGACAACCGTAGCAGTACAGGTACCCAGTGATGAGTTTCATTGACAGTATCATGGACCTGTGGGAAGATAATAGCCCAACCTGAGTGTCCCAGACCAAGACTGCAAAATGTGCAGTCATTGGATCCCCCCTCTACTTCTTTTTAAGTAAAAAGCAGCTCTTTACTAGGTTTGCCTTGTTATCAGTTGTTGAGATTAATCCAGAACCCACCTCTTGCCCCCAGCCCTGTGGGAATCCAGGTTCCCTGCAATGTCAAGTAAGTCTAATAAATAATTTGGATGGAGTCAGTGCATTTAGTCAAACAAATAACTTCATTTAAAGGGCAGAATGGATTTTGTCAAAAGCCTTTTTTTCATTATGTCAAAATGAAGAAAAAATTGTGCAGCCCTTTCATTCTGTCACCACAAAGGCATTTGTTCAAGCTTCTGGCTTTGCTTGACATAAAAAATGTAGTTATCAAGCCCCACACAGTGAATTGCTCTTCCCCACCCTGCTAGCAAGAGCACACAACTGCTCACTTCTGCAGAGGGATGAGGGGGCAGGAGTCTTGTCACCGCACAGAAACACTGCTTGGATGGGGCTCTGGTGTGGACAGCAAACAGCAGATAGTCCATGGGGAAGCGGCAGCAGTATACCCCAGTTGACTGGATCCAGGGCTGAGGAAGATTCATTCCAGTCCTCCTGGGCTTGTGCGTGCCCCAGGTCACCTCCACCAGCACCCCGAGACAGGTTCTGCAGCAGGAGGCAACACAGGGTTACTTGGTAGCATGCAATAGTGAGTTCTATCTTTTTTCTGTTGTTTTTCAGTGTTTGGCATAAACCCTCCCCAAGGTGAAAAATGTTCTTTCTCTGCACTGCTCCCAAGGCCACATGCCCCTGCAGAACATGAAAGGTGATGCTCCTCAGTGCTGTGTTTGAGAAGCATCAGTTGGAGCACCAGGCTTACAAAAATCACGAGGATGAATTGTCCCTCTCTGGTGGCTATGGTGCAGCCTGTACAATGGCAAGAAATTGAACCAGACCATGGCTGCATTGAGCAAAGCCATCCCTCCTGTACACCCAGCATATTGCATTCAGTCAGCGTCGCTGCCTCGTGGCCGGAGGAAGGATCTATATGCCACCTCCGATGGGCAGCCCAGCTCCAGAAGAACCCTTCGAGGCAGGACAGATCCTGCTGCTGGTTTTCATGGCGAGTGGAAAGCAACGCACTCTCTGAGACCTGAAAGGAAATACAAGCATCCCATACCATTTTGAAAAATCCCTCTCTACTTCACTGAAATCACTTTGCTAAATTAAGGATGTGCACATCAAAAACACGTGAGCAAAAACTGGAAAATGGGAAACATGGGTATTTTTGGTATGTCATTATATTTTTTGAAAGTAATTAAAAAGAAAAGTAGAACCCATGGGCAAAATGCTGGGCACTAAAAGTCCTTTTATTTACGGTCAAAGATGAGAGGCAAAGAGGGTCCAACAAGCAGAGGACACCAGCTGATAGAGCAGAGCCATGGGCTGTATCTCCTGCGTATCTTCTCAGACTATATGAAGCCACTCACTTGCACCCTCTTGGAGTAATGTGTGTTGCAATTTACTGCAGAAGTCTTCATATTCAGCACAGTCCATAGCCAAACTTCCCACCTGCTGTTCAGAGCCAGCAGCCCACCCGAGGTCTCCCAGGGCCACGATGACAGTTTAGCTGTAGAAGGACCTACAGCTGCCCAGCTAAGCACTGCGAGTCACAGGAATGGGGCAGGCATTGCACAGTTCCCTCCAACACAGAATGGTGCATCCAGAGGGTCATCACATTCACAAGTACATGTAAAACTTGCCTACTTTAATGTAATAAATTCCTCCGACATAAAAGATGCTCCACATATGGCAGTAGCCTAATCAGGCAGCTGACTCATAACTGCTGGGGAAAAGAGAGAAGACATCAATATAGCATGCTATTTTTATTTTTTGAGTGGTGCTTCGTTGCCGTACGGGACATAAGGAGCTCAGAGAGACACATACCTGTATTGGATTAGCCCAAATTCATGCTACCACTTTCTTTCATCTCACTTGAAGGAGCTTCACCACCTCCAGCCTCCTCCACACTCTCAATTCCCACACCACAGAGAAGTCTCAGGCAACTAGCCCTTTCCTCCTAGCCCAAGCTCATGACTCTCCATCCTTTCTCGGGGACCATGGCTCTTCCAGACCAGTCTGCATGGGGCTGTCGCAAGGTGGGTCAGTGCTGAGCCCTTCGTGCTGCAGGTGGTTGGAGTGGTGGCAGTGCAGAGGGGGGACCACAGTGACTCCTGCACACCCACCCCCTCCCCAAGCTCCACAGGGCTCCTGCCTCCATGGACGGGGGGGACAGGGACTGCTCCCCAGGCTGGGAACAAGGCACTTCACATCCCTGCTGGAGACCTTGGGGTGGGAGGCACATGGAGCCCCACATCCATGCTGAGATGCATCTAAATACAACTACCGGCAGAGTGGCAAAGCAGCCTTTCATTCAGATGTAGCAAAAGAATAATGAGTTCATTAGATACCAATTGATTGATAAAGAGGGATTTTATTGAAAGGTCTAATGTGTGTAGCCAAAATTAGTTTGCCATGTAATTAACTAAAAATGACTTAAGCAATGCATTCTTAATTATTATCTTAGTACAGCCAACTTGTAAGAAATTTCAAGCATTTAATTGGCATTTGATAGAATAGCTATAGCAAGCTAATTAGGTACCAAATTATGGAATGCGCTAATTGATATTTAATAAGTATGTCAATTGGTATCTAACTAGCCAATATGTTATAGCTATCTTGGAATATGTCAATTAAGTGCCTAAAGATCTCTTTCAAGTAGATTATAAATGTAATCTATTAAGGATGTAATTTGCAACATTTTTTGATTATGGATTGTAACTTACTTTGCTTCCTGAATATGTTCTTGCTATTGGCAGACTCATTCATACGATGTAACAGAGATAATTTTGCCCAGAAGAGCAACTTTGACAACCGAAATTCTCCTGGGCTATACTCCTCCCTCACTTGCACCGGTGTAAAGATCTACTTTCCCTTCACAGGACCCAGAGGGGGACATGTGAAATACACACCAGCGCAAAGCCCCAGTTGAACTCAATGGAGCTTAAACTGGTTTAGGTGCAGCTCGTGCCCAACCACAGCGGTTTGGTCCCTGTTGAGGGGTGGTGACAGGGAGCGAGGCCGAGATGACTGGCACGGCCAGCTCACCTGGAGGGTGGTGGCACTGGCTCAGCCCCGAGCCCTTTGATGTGTGGTGCTCTTCGTCGCCAGGAAAAATCAGGGGGATGCTGTCAAAGTCAGTGGCATCACACAGGTCTGAACCAGGCGAGAGGTTTTCTCTGCAAGTTTGTTTCTTCAAAGATCATAAAAATTGCTGCTTGCGGGGCAGGAACAAGAGGGGGTAGTGCATGAGAAGCAGCTTCATTTAACGGGTGAGATGTCCTCAGTGCCTCTCAGGAGGCAGGCGTTACATCTTGGGATGTCAGGTGAGCTTGCTTGGCTCCTAACAGGATTTACCTGTTCCTTGAACGCTCCAGTCAGCCTGAATCCCCAGGGCATTGCACTAAAGAGTTAATTTAAAGCACACTGATGCCCATGGCTATTTTCTGTTGATTTCTTTGATACGAGTTGCCATTTACGCTATGCCTTCTGAGGTCTCCTCCCTAAAGCAATCCACACATCTCTTTGTATCATGTGTAAGTATAAGGTTCGTATTATGAGAGGTGCAGCACATAACATTAGTGTTGTAGCGATCTGAGCACTTTATCTTCATGAGTAAAGTACCCAGCTGCTCTTGAATTCAACTGAAAAAAATATGCTGCCACTCGTAACAGCAATACATTTTCAGTTACTAATAACAACTGTTGTCATGGCAACAGCTGGTCCAGCATGAATGTAAGCATTTGCTTTCAGGTCAGTGCTGTATTAGTCAGCAGCCTTTCAAAACCTCATCTCCCCGGCACAGAAGTCTCCTGTCCAATTTACTCTCCACAACACTTTTTCTCCATTCTGAATTACTCAAAATTAATTACATTTTATGACAATTGTGCGCAGCTCCTTTTCAGCTCTACTCTTTGTATAATTACTTGGAAATATTTTATGGGGGCCAAGAGAAAATTTCATAACTATATCCAGGTTTCAGAGTTCCTTTTTTCACAGGAACAGTAACAACAGTAATAGGCTGATTTATTGTTATGATCATTAATAATAATAGAGCATTTGGTGTAGAGATGGGCAAGCACTTGGGATGTGTCTGGGTTCTCTCCCCTTTTTGGGACCTGTGAATTGACTGGCGAAATGGGCAGTGCAGGGGGCTGCAGACCCCGCTGTGTCCACACGCAGACCCAGCGCGGCTGGGGCAGGGTGTGTGGCCATCCAGTGCTGCTTTCTTGCTATGAGGCTCATTTTGAGCCCCTGTGGTGTACGTGGGTAAAAGGAATTTGCTCCATCCCAGTCCTGTGGGCTCATTTCTGAAATTTTCATCAATCCCATGGACAATCAACTGGAAAAAGCTGATGTCCTTCAGCTCCCAGCCAACCATGTCACAGCCACTAAAGGCAATGCCAATGGAAACTGGCTGTGGAGCTCAAGCCCAGCCTTTCCACCAGGGGAACGTTCAGGCTGGAGTTAGGCTCCTGGAAGGTACTTTGGGACCATTTCTTCTGGCTTTCAGAAGCATCTAGCACCCAGAGCTCCCATTGATGCCAGCAGGAGCAAGAATGGTTTCAGCCCTTTTTACAGCCCGATTTAATTCTTCATTAGATGCTCTGCCTCTCCCACTCAAAAGAAGCAGTCCCATTCAAAGTGTGGGCACACCAAGCATGTGAGTCCCCTGCCCCTCACGTACCTCTCAAAGCTTCCTCCTACACCGACATATCCCTGCTGTTTCCTGAGAGGGAGAACAAAAATTTGCATTTAGTTTCTTCCATTCTGGGACAAAATTTACTGGAAAATATCCCCAGACATGAGTGCAGAACAAAGGGGCTGATATTACTCCCATACATCAGCTGTGACTGTAGTCCAGATTTCTCATGTAGTGAGGAGCAGGGTTTGGTCTTTCTTCCTTCCCAATCCTGCTCCATCCAGTTTCTTTTGTTGTAGAACTTCTTCTGTCCCCATCCCTGTGCATCTCCCTTGTCCTTGGTACTCTGATTTTTCTTCACAGTCAATCCATTATTTCTTATCTATTGCCTCTCTTTTAAATATCATAACCTAAAACTCAAATGAAACCACTGTACCCTTTATTCCAGGGATGGACAGACAGCTGGCGGGTGAAGTCCTTGCCTTGCTGTGGGGATAACTACATGGATATGGTAAAAATTAGCAACGGGCTGGTGGTTCAGGAAGGTTTTCTGACTAAAGAGGCAGATACACTTTTGGGAGGGAGTGACTGATTTCAGGGGAGTTGCAGATTTCAGCATGTCTTGGTGCTTTCAGGCTTTTTGGGTGCTTGCCTTGGTGGGGTGGCCTATGGTGGGGACATGTCCTTGTCTTGGAGCGTCGCTGGAGAGCACGTCCCAGCTCTGCATAGAAGGAGGGAAGGAATAAAGATGAAAGACATCAAGACCTTCGGCCAGAGAATTTCTGATCTGGAGTCAAACTTCTTCAAAGACACAGCTGGAGCAGAGGGCAGGATTTTGAGTCAAAAGCTGCAAAGTCAAAGGTTCTCACTTTCAGGGTCAAGATGTTGCCAACAGAGAGGGAACAAAAAGAACTGAAGGGAGCCAATCTGTGAAGCAAAGGGAGTTTGCTGTACACCTGTGTACCTCCACCTCGTGGAGGTCTGTCTCCAGGCCTACCTCCTTCACACCTAACCCAGCAAGGCTGAACAGTAGAGACAGTTTGCTTAACCTCAAATACTACATAAAAAATCAATACCGATAATGATAACGGAAAGGGAAGGAGCCTGGCAAAGATTGCTGAAGAAATGTTTGATTTCTCATTTCACTCAAAGTCCTGCTCACCCAGGTGGAACGCATGGTCTCACCGTTTGCCTGTTAACCCGACCCTTATTGATTTATTCATGGGTGCTTCGAGGGGTTGAGGGTTGCTGGAGGTACTGCTCTTATATCCCAGGCCATAGCTAGTGCATTGTTCGCACAAAATCAGGCTGCGCACTAGGTGGATTAGAGTGGTCAAGTTACTTTTGATATTGTTCATATTACCCGAACCACAGAAAGGCATTCTGGTTCAATGGGCCCCCTCTGCTCTCAGCAATCATCCCTCCCACTCAGGAAACCCCCTCTGAATGAATCACCCCATCCCAAGGAAATGTGGGTGACTGGAGTTGCCCAGAGAAGACTTTAATGGGGACACCGCAAGCTTGCACGCAAAGTTTTTGCCCGAAGCTGAGGCGCACACCACACCCGGGAAGTCTCTGCCACCCTGCCCAGAGGCCATCACAGCCCCCAGCCCACCCAGAGCTCTACCTACTGCTCCCCGGAGGTTTCTTCCTTCTCCACATGGGCAGGCCAGCCTCTTCCGCTTGCTTCCAGATAAAAATAAATTAATGTAGGGCAAACACAAATAAAGGTATAAACCCCCAAACCATAACATTTCTTTCTCTGTGTCATTGGCGAGAATATTTAGGAGATGCTGCAGTGACTGTGGTCTGAGGTTCTCTCTACTCCCATGTGTTAAGAGGAACTGAGCTGGATCAGCACTTGCTCGGGAGATGCTCAGGCACATCTACGTGCTAGTGAAGGGCTTAGACCTGTAGTTCTTCACCCTCAGATGTCAGCCTGGGCAGGGATTAAAGTGCCAGCCCAGACTTTGGGCTTTTTGGGCTGATGGTGGATTCTGCCTAGGGTGACCTTGTATCCTGGCTCAGCTCCAGTAACCACCCTCAGCATCCTTCATGCCCTTCCTTGCGAAAGGCATCAAAAAGCCAGACAACTTAAAATTCTGCAGGCATTGGACCACCCTGCAGCAGTGATTTTGGTGATCTTTGATACAGCTGCCAATTAAGTCTTAAAAGTGCTTTGGGAACCTTTGGGAAAAAAGGCATGGGAAATAATGGACATTATCCCATGCTGGGATTACAGAGACCAGATCCTGAAGGTCATCAAAATCAGTGCGAAGGCTTTGACATCCCGGTGCTCGGGATGAGATTCCCAGAGTGCTGCACTACCCCACAAGCCGAAAAGAGCCATATGCTCACGTGGTCAGTGGTGCTCACAAGGAGCAGGGCAGGTCCCTGGCTGGTTTCGCCCACTCCACAGGAGAATCTCCCATGTCCGCTGCCTGTTTGGGACCCCCACCATATCACAGATGAAGCGAAACACTTTCTGTCTCCTGAAACTTACTGCAGCTTTGAAACCTCTTTGCCAGGCCATTGAGCTATGGACAGAGACTGGTCCCAGGAGCTATTTAATAAATTAAATATGGAGACTTAGAAATCCCTGCTCATTCCTGTCTTATTTATTGTTTACTCAGTAATACTCAGGCCTTTATCAACCATACATGAGGTAATCTGATATAAAATGTTGGTAACTGAAACTTCAAAAAGACCTCTTCTAGAATTATGTAAGATACATCTAATGTCATCCAAAATCTTTTCACAGAGTAGTCAAAAGCAAAAGGAAAAATTAGCCCAGAAAATACAACCACCATGCCTCCACCTCAGCCAGCAGACCCATATCTTGCAAGCTAAGCACATTAAGAACCCAAAAATAGAATAGGAGCATGACATGTGTCCTGAGAGCCATCTCAAAAGGGCGGAGACACCCAAATGCCCAGGCTGGCTCGGTCAGACCTGCCTGTGTTGTCTCTCAGCACTTGCCCAGCTGTGCCTTGCACTTTACTGCAACATCTGTGACTTACTGCTGAGATATCCCTCGCGCTGGAGAAGATGCAGATTTTATTCATAGCTCACTACTTTCTACCTTTTTGTTATTCTGTTATATGCTCTAAAAAGCTTGAAAAAAAAATGTCTTGGACAGGATGCAAACAAAATTTTGTTCTTACCAATGTATGATGCATTGAAAAACAAGATGACAACAAATCAAGAGCTAAAAGAAGTCTGGTTCTTACATAAAGTACAGTGTGTACTCAGATAAATGGGTCTTCAAAATGATAATGTCCTTCTCCCCCAGGCCTGCTCTGCTGTGAAGCTGGACTTCTGGAGCAGGAGTTACATGTGCAGCTTGTTATGTATGCTGGAGTTTTTCCCTTCTCCTTTTCCAAATTTGTTTGCAGACTGTAACGGGACCCTTTCTGGTTCTTCCTTGTATCCTCTGAATTGTTTTATAGGAGTGAAAGGGAGGTTTTTGATATATTGAATATATTTAAATGCTGAGAATTTGCAGGACAGAGCAGAGACTGCCTCTTGTGATAAGAGACATTATTATTGTTGTGAAGAATTCCTTTAAGATTCCATCTTAATCATTCTGCTATTGAAATGGAAGAATAAAGTAATAAATGGTTTGAATAGACTTGATTAAAAAGAATAATTATATTCCTCGGGTGGGTTAAATATATAAACTCCTTGTGGTTTTGCATTCTTCTAGCATTTGCCTGTGAGACTGAGATTTTCTTTTCAGTAAGCGCACATGCCTTGCATGTGGGAAGGAGAAAGTCCTCCTGGCAATGAGGTTGGGGTCCTCAGTGGCCTCCACTATGCTCTGCTCCGGGCAGAGGAACGGCTTGTGGCAAACATCAGCCCCTCACCCGAAGCTGATATTTTCCTGCCCTGCTTTGGGGCCAGATTTGTACCAGAAGCCTGCTCTGACCTTTGGGAGATGCCCTACATCCTTTGAGATCTTCCCTCTTTCACCACCTCTCTGGGGCAACCACAGTGGGTCCAGACGCCTGCAGTGGGTTGCGCTGCAAGGAGCAAAGACCCATGGTGCTCCCGTCTCCCTTGAAGGAAGCACCCTCAGGAACTGGGGCAAAAAGGACAAGTTTCCCATCAGCAATGACTCCCTTGTCAATGTTGGCAAGCTCTAGAGGCTGCAGCCAGCGGAGTTTGCCGTGAGATGCTCACCCGTGCACGCTCTGTCAGGCATAAGCTGTGCAGCAGCACAGATGTGGCCTCAACCTTGCCACTGGAAGGGACTGGGGAAAGGTATTTCCTTTCTGCTGGGAATCCTGAAATTGCAACACTGCATTGCACCCTGAGTTAGGAGGAAATCCAGGCTACTTTGCAAAATCAGGTGTTCTTACTGGTGTTCTGGAATTTATGTAGGACGATGGTTTAAGTAAAACATTCTCACCTAACTGCAGTAATGTGTGCACCTTACTGAAGTATGTACCTTTTTCCCTAGTACATCTTCCTTCTGTGCCTTAATTCCCCATTGGTAGCATTCCAAAGAGGAATATACAACGGGCAAAAATCCAGATGTCATTGAATCACGATTTCCTGAAGGAAGCTGCTCTTCTAGAATTCATCCTCACCCCAGAAAGTCTCCTTTTAACCCTCGCAGGGCTGGGTCTCACTGGTCTGTCCTTGTCTGCTTCGGTGCTTGAAAACTTTTGTTAGCAAAGAATTTCCTTCCAACCTACATTTTACTTTCTGCTCACATCAGACAGCGACTGCTTATCTCCCCCTTCCCCTGCAGATCTGATCGTAGATGCTATACTACTAAGACTTCATTATTTTTACAAAAATCTACTCCAGTGCAGTATGAAGTGTTATAAATAATTAAAGAAACACTGGAGTTGTCAAAATAAATGAACAAAGTACACTTTGAGATGCATGCTCTTGGCTTATTTGGGGTTTGTTCAGTTGGCAGTTGAATATCAGAATTCAGTCCCTGGAAAAACCCACCAGAAATGCAGCCGGTGAGGTTCGGTCACCTACCAACAAGGAGCCTTTGTCTTTCTGCCAGAGTCATCTAGGAACAGGGCTGGACATCAAATATCGTGTATAAAACACGAAGTGGCAGTCTCCTCTTGGCCTTTCCAGGGAAAGCAAGGACCCAAACCACATCCAACCATGCATCCAGAAGTTAGCAAGACCTCTTGTATGGTCTGCTTTGTGTGATGCTAATGTTCCAAGTGAACGCCTCATTGCTCTGCACAATAAACCTTCTTCTCTCCATTCAACGCTCTTTTCCAGAAGGTCTTCTTTGTCGCCATGACGACAAATAAATTGCTTCTTGTTCACTGAAATCTGCTAAAAAGCTCGTTATTAAGCTAATGTGCCCAGGGTGGAAACACAGAAGAGGAAGACAGTCCTGCTTCAGTAAAGGATGCTTTCTTCTTCGTTTCCCATGTGGACACCACTTCTCTGAGTCCTTGCAGTATGACTGCTCTGGGCATTGCTCTCATTCGCTTTCAGAGATGTTTCAAAAAAATTGAAACATTTCAGAGAGAGGAGGAAAAACTCTTCAGTGTGAGCCAAAGACACTGATAACCGTCTGCTCACCCTTTCCATCTGTCTCTCTGTCTACTGCTGTACTCTTTCCAAGCACACTGAAACTTCCATACCAGCGTTGGTAGTGGCCTCCAGCACATGGAAACGCAGACGATATCCCAAGTGCTGGTGCCAGTGCCACCACTGTCCTACCCACCATCACCTCCAGCTCCCCCACAGCCTCCCCATATGGTGCTGCAAAGGGGAAATGCTGACATGGGAAGATGACATAAAATGACATGCATGGTGGGGAGCTCTCTGTCATCCTGGCAGGGACTGCTCATTGGGGTGAGGATCTGAGCAAGCTGTGGTGTGGGTTTCTGAGGTCTATGGTGCATGGCCTTGGAGAAGAGTCCTGAGAGCCACTGTGCAATTCTATGTGGTATGGGCAGACCTCATGAAAATCCCCAGGAGCTGGTGATGTCTTCTCATGAGTTGCCAATACCATTTAGCATTTCAGGGTTAGTTTGCTCCTTTAACAACCACAGTATTTTTTACCGGCTTTCTTGCTCTCCCCACAATCCAAAGTGCTAAAAGGTCCCGTGAGAGTAAATGGTGAGAGCTTTCATGTGGTTACTGTCACTAGGGAAACCACTTCCTTGTGATTCACATGTTCTGTGAGTCTCTCTTCATTTCTCTCTGCATTCAGAAAGGTAATATTGTGCTGGTACGTGTCGGGGGGATGGGGCAGGGAACCGGCAGAGGCAGCAGGAAAATGTATTAGCATGCAATTGATTGCAGGGCTTTGGAAAAAAACTGAGCATCGTGCCAGGATGAGGTAGAGCTAATCACTAGGAAAGGGTAAGTATTCAAAACTAGCAAAAAAAACCCCAAACTGACTGTGTAGGACTTCATGAGAGAGTCCCACAAAAAAGAAAAGAAAAAAAAAAGGCATTTTTTCACCTCCTGGTGTTACTTGTGTTTTCTTTTCAACCTGATCACAAGTGCTTGAGATAAAAATTAAAACAAGTAGACAAATTGCCACCATTTCTCTTCTCTTCCTAAGATCAGCCTGGTGGGAAGTGTCCTCTGCCCGGCAGGGTAAGTGGGTCAGGAAGGGGCGGTTTGCCCGGCAGGTCACCGAGATGCAGAGGCACAGCGCTGTGGCTTGTGGCAGCGCGGCAGCACAACTGGGGCTGATGCTATCAGCTGGAATGAGAAAGTAACAGCCGGCATATTGGAGGGGTAGCAGAAACTCAAGATTTGGAGAATACCCTGAAATGCACATGTATGGGAAGCTCAGAGCCCAGGAACTGGTTTCCACAGAGAAGACCAGAAAGCCCCTGGTTCTTCCACGTATCTCAGCCTCCAGGCTGTGGCCAGGATAGAGAGCTGCAGAAAGTAATGCTTTCTTCAAGCACAAGTAAACATACTTATTCTTACTTACACACAAAAAAAAATTACTATCCTTTGAGTTAGGAGAAAATTTTTCATGGAGATTATTTTTGATCTAAAACCAGCTTCCCATTTATATTAGATTTTGCCAAATATGTCCTCTTTCAGAGAAAAAGCATGATTTAGGGGAGGTAAAAGAATTCCAGAGAGGCTGCAGTCAACCCTCAACTCAGTCAATCTCATGGTGTGCACCTAGCACAAGGGAAGCCACCAGGTCTTTTGAAGGGTTCCCACGTAGAGCCTTGCGATGGGGACGTCTGTCCTGGAGCTTCATTTCAGCCGTGCGTTTGCCCTATCCCTCACCTGCCTTTGCATCACTTTGCTGAAATCAGATTTGTGCTGGCTCAATGTGCCACCCCGCAAACTGAGTTAACACTGAGATACCTTTTATAGCCATAGAAGGTGGGTGCTTAAATCAAATGAAGATGAATATATTTGCTGACATATAATTGTTTTCTTTAGTAATTGCACTCAGGTCTCTTTACATCTGATCATTCATGCTGGGCAGCAATTTTTTGTGAAATGTCTTACTGTTTCTGATGAATCCTATGAAAAGTGACACTCTTGATTATTTTGCCACGCAGTGGATTACACTGGGTTTTACCGCTAAGCAGTATTGATGGACCTTGTGCTGTCTTTTACCGTTTAGCTGCTACTAATAAACCAGATGTTGGTTTCTTCTCCATGTGCTGAATCCTTTAGCACACAGAAATAAGAGAAAAGACAGCTTTGGACGTTGTGGCTTCCCAGGGATATTTTCCTGGCAGTGGCCTGGCCTGAGGAGTTAGGTGGAGGACTGGAGATGTTGACACTGCTCCAGCATGGGGCTTAAGGAGGGGGTCCTGAACACCTTCCTGGTGGTGGAAGCAAGGTGTGGCCATCCTTGGTGGCAGGGGTGCCTGAGCAGTCGCACTCAGGATTCCCAAGGCTCCTTGTTCACTTGTGGGATTTCAAGTTTTCTGACGATATTTTACACAGCTGCTGAGTGGGAGGCAAAGGGCTTGGCAGGGGCATAGTCTGGTCCCAGCAAGGAGATCTCAACACCTCTTCATCTGCTGAGGCTGGAGTCATAGCTGCCTGACCTGCAACACTTTGACCTGGAGGAACAGAAAAGCTTCAGAAGCGGCCATGATATTTCTCCTATTTGGGAGATGGTGATTCCACTTCCCATGACAAGCCCACAGCCAACGGGAAGCCAGAGGCAGGGAAACTGGAGACGACAGGAGGGTACAATGTGCCCCTTCCCAGAGAACAGGGACTCGCTCCCTCCTGCCCTGCTGGCTTGGACCCTCCCACGTGTGCTGGCACCAGCGACGCTGGGTGTCGAGATGCCAGCAGCAGCACTCAGGGCACAGGACCCCATGGGCAGCATGGATGGCCATGGCACCAGTGATAAATCTCCCCACTGCCAAAAAGCTGAGCCCCCAGCCCAAAGCTAAGCTGGGAGCAGGAAGACTGTCTGTGGCCAGGAGGCTCGAAGCTCGGGCTTGGAGGTGCTCAGTGCTGCAGGCTCCCAGAAGCACGTTGGGGCTGGGGGAAACCCTGGGTGCCGCTGGGGATGGCTGGAGGCTGTGCCGTGCAGGCAGTCATCCCATCCGGGATGGGGACGAGCCAGCGTCTGCTGTTCATAAACCTCGGGGCCTCCAGGAGGACGTAAGTGATCAAAGAGGGAAAGCGTGAAGAAGCACACACGCGCTCCTCTCCATTCCTCCCAGCTTAATTGAGCTAATTAATTTAGCAAAGATACAGTGCACTGTAATTTGCCTAATTCAGTAAGAAGATACGCAGCAGCAGAAAGTCCCGCTAGCAAGGATCATTCTCCAGCGGGGCTGGTCCTGCCAGGGGCTGAGCACCCTCCGGCAGCTGCAGAGCCCTTGCAGGTCCCATCAGATGCATCAGTGCTGGTCGCAGGCTCAGCACCACACCGTGTCCAGCCCCTGAGGAGCTACAGATATGGGGAAAAAAAAATAAACATTCCTCATTGCTGCAATTTCTAACCTGAATGAAGTCACTCGAAACCAAGCCTCTGATTGTCAAGAGCAGTTAAACCCTCATCTGCTCTCGCTTGTTTATTCTCCCAGCGCTAGGGTCCCTCTCCTCTTGTGATTAGCAAGCTCCCGGCATAAGGGGGTTTGTATAGATCCCCCTCTCCCAGAGGCTGCTTTTCCTGCCTTCCTCGCTTTTTTCTCTCTCTCTTAATGAAAATGTTGTGTGCTCATCAAAGAAGTGTTTCTGGATACGGATAAAGATGTGGGAACTGCCAGAATAGGAGACTGAAGTTAACAGGCAACTGCACGCTGATTAGAAACCATTAAAAACCCTTCTGCAACTGGCACCGGTGTAGAAAAACAAGAGGGAGGGACTTCTATGCTGAAATGGAATGCAAAATAAAAATTACATCTAGCTGAGGTCATTTCTTGCATGTGGTACCTTGGGAAAAGAGGGGTTTCTCCTCTTTCCATGAGATATTCAGAAATTCAAAATAAGAGCTTTTAATTTAGGTGAGCGTCAAGGCAGAGCAGCACAGGCAGGATCCGAGAGCGCTGTTAATTTTGCCTTGATTTTTTTTCTCTCTATCTGGCAATCTTCAGCAAAAAAATATCTTGACATTTTTGTTTCCTTATTTGCTTGTCTTCTCAACGTGTCAAGAAAGAGACGAGATTATAACACAATCCCTGCTTTCAGCAAAAGACATATATTTGCCATCCAAACAGGCTGTTTTTTCCCTTTTAATGTAAACTATCACATTTGCCCAAGTTATTACTATAGATGTAGCAAGCTACTTCTATTTTAATCAGCTTGTTTATGAATATCCTTACATTTTCAAATTGCACAGGAGCTCTTTTGCTAAATACCCCTTTCTTTTTCAGGTAAAATAATTTCTAGGACAAAATGTCAGAGAGCTCAACACATCCCTTCGATTACTGTGGTACAGATTTTCTCTGAGCTACTGGACAATAAGTAGCTTTCAGGGAAGCATTAAGTAGATTTGCCCTCAAGGGTTTGCATTTCAGTAGAGTGACAGTTATTTTTGTAAATACAAAAAAAAAAAAAGAAGGAAGAAAGAAAAGAAGGAAAAAACCATACACAACGCCTTCCCCCAGCCCCAATAAAACAGACAGACATGGGCTAGACAACTGCTTATTATCTGAGAACCTTGAATCAGATACAAAACCCAGAGTTTCTAATGTCTTCAAATGTCACAGCGTGATGATTTATACCAGCACACAGTGTACCATGCTTCATTATAGAGAAAAAAAAAAATAAAAAAAATTGAATTACAGAGCTAATGTCTTCCCCTTTTTTTCAGACTGCTTCGATACTAGTCTGGGGATATAAAATACATCATTAGTTGTTTTTAAGCTCGTCTCTAATGATGAAAAAAATAATGGGGCATGAAACCCAGACTTAACAAAACAAAAACACAAAACACAGCATTTTACAGACTTTACGTAAACATAATGTGACAATGCACTTCCTTTCATTCTCTGCTATGACAGTTAATTCCAGACCAGGAAAACTGTCAAAAATGTTTAGTTCTGCTTGGGTTGAGTTAATTACAGGCCCTGGGGCTGTGTTGACTTTCTCCTGCTAATGGCACTGTGCTACAGGTAAAAATCCATTTGCAAGAATGTTTTCAGAGCTACAGATCTAATTTACTGAATATCAAATATTTATGCCATTGCAATTAAAGTGACAATGTTCCACCCCTCTTCACCATGCAAGCTCGGGCTTTTTAATAGAATTTATTATACAGTAAACATTTGGTAAAAAGTTTTGCTTCAGCTTATAATGTGAAAGCTGTGAATATTTTATTGATTTTATTTCTTTTGCACTCTATTCCTATCAACACTGGAACGTTATGAACTTCTGTACCACACAAACCACTATTTTTTACTCTCAGAGCCTTATAAGCTTGCATGCTAAGACTGGGAACGAAGGATGGAGGCTTCATTATCGCTGCAGCTCTCCCTGTCACTTGGAGAGGAAGAGGAGGAACAGCAGCGAGGAGGGACGAAGTGCCAGGACAAATCTGCCAAGGCAGGAGTTGCAACACAAGGGAAATAAATCTTCCTCGTCAGATGAACAGGCGAGTGGATTACTCCTGATCTACGTCGGGATCAGTAGGACCCCTCGCTGGCAGCGCGGGATGCCCACAGCCACCGGTGTCACGGCGTGCTGGCGGACGGACCTCTGCTTCCCACGGGAGCAGTGGAGGTTTAATGAGCACCTTGGAAGTCTGTGAGGCTAATGAGGCTCCCACTGACGTAGGTGGAAGCGGAGGGTGTCCAGGGGAGGGGAGGGATTCGCTTTCTCTTTTGCTGTTTTGGGTTGGTTTTTTGACAGCAGAGATCGGGTTGCAAATTCTGCACTCAGGGCGTTTTGTGCAACTCCGTGCAGCCATCCCCACCCTTGCCAGGAGAGCATCCGCCTATTATTTTGGCTCTGTTTGCCATGAATCTCGTAGGTAACTATCACTTTTTTTCCTGTAAAGGTTTTGACAAACCTGCTCAGGCTTAGTTGTTTTTGCTGAAGGTATTTTTAAGTTGCAGAGAGGAAAACAACAACAAAAAGAACTGTTTCTGAGCAGCCATTTCAAAAGCCGCTTTTGGTTAAAATCCTAAATACCTTCTGCAAAGGAAAGGACTGTGCAAAAGGCAAGGAAACATGGTGAGGGGCCACCAAAAGTTGCCCGTTCTGCTTTTGGAGCAGTCAATGGCTGTAGCATCCATGCCAGCCCCGGAGGGTGGCCCGCAGCTGCTGGCTCAGGGTTGTTACAGGGACATTCGTGACATCGCCCAGTCCTGTTCATCCACTCAGCAATTCGCTGCTCACGAATTCGTGCCGGCGCTTTCTGACCCTGCTGCCACCAGCTCCTCGGGGCAGTCTGCTCCAAAAGTCTGCTGTGAAAAGCAGTGCTTTCTCTGACTTGTTCTTACACCAGCCTCCCACTATCTTTATTGAATTCCCCTTGAGCTGCTCTGCAGCTTCTTGCTCTCTGCCCTCCTCCTTTGTCTTTTTGCCTTATTTTTATGTCATTCCCTGCTTGAGGCTGAGCATCTGCGTAGCGGGGCAATTTGGCTTGCTGCCCACGCTACCATGCCAAGCCTGACCGAGCAGAGGGGATGCCCCACTGGTACCTTCTGAATCAAGACCGAATCAGACCGGCATTGCTCCTCGCGGGTCGGAAGGCTGATCACCCTAGGACGCAGCTTCTGTCACGTCCAAAAATGCAATTGCTTCATCTGGGCCCAATGAGGCGCCGACCTGGCCTGTGTGTGGGTGGCTGACATTTCCCACCGTCACTACCTGGCCTAAATTTGCAGCTTTGCTCATCCCACTTAATGTTTCCTCACCACTGTTGTCAGGGTAGTACCGTCCTGTAGCACATTTTTATTATTAGACCTCGGGTTTTCCACCCACAGGGATTCCCTAGGGCTCCTCTTTCCACCTGGTGTTCTAATACTCTTATTCTTTACGTTATCACATGCCCTGCCACCTTGCCACCATCCAGCTCGGTCATTCCCATAATATTGGTAACACAGCAACACTGCATTTCAGGGATTATACCCCCTCTACCAGGGCTCCCTGAAGCCTGCTTAGTTGGGACTGCTGTTGATGACAAGCAGCCTAGGTCCTTCTTTTAACTGTAGACCTCTGATGTTGGTGTAGGAGCTTGTGGAAGTTTTGCTACAGCTCTGCTGCTCTATGCTGAGGTTGACAATGGCCTCATTTACCACCTTGGTTTATTTGAATTGTAATGCTCATGCGCTTTTGGTCCTTTTGGAGGTGCATTAAGCTATGTCCACCAAGCTGAACAGGTCAGCTCTTACTCACCAGTCAGTATCCCCAGTACCTAGCCTAAATATGCCCCTAGGATCCCATGGACCAAACTATCACCACAGCTTTGCCATGATTAAGGTGCAGACCATCCTTCCTATCCTGGATTCTCAGCTCCTGCCTCTCCCAAATCTCTCCTCTGTACACCATCATTTCATCTTCACACCAAGCCTCCGGATTCCCACCTCAGACCTCAGGTGTGGCATCACAGCAGTATCGCTGAGGGTGCCACTGCGGCAGTCCTGGGAATCAGCCCCCTGCCAAGCAGCCAGCGTTTAACCTCCAGCAGAGCCTTCTTGTTCTTGCCTACATCACCGCTATCAATATGGACCACAACTACCAGCTGGCCCCAGGATCATGCCAGTAATTTATCTGGCTCACTCCTCGGGTCTGCTTTCTTAGTACGCAGCAGACAAATACTCACAGAGTCCTGTCTGACACCACAGACCAGCTCTGTGTGTCTAATAACTGCATTTCCACTTGTGTCTCCTTGTCTCGTAGGAGCGTCTCTGCTGTGGGAGCATCCTTGATGTAAGAAGACCCTGGAGGGCAACTCCCAGCTACCGGACATCCTCCCTTACCAGGAGATCTCCTCCTTCTCTGGTACTTACACTGTTCTCAGCAGCACAGAGGCTGCCCAGTGGAACCAGGACTGTGGCTTGACATCCTTGCAGACCTCGTGTAGGAGCTGCCGCTCCCCTGAGCCACCCCATTAAGCCTCTCTCATGGTAGGACAGCACAAGTGCAGGAGAGAGGGAGGTCACCAGACATGCTGCGCTCGGTGCAATAGATTTGGTACCCCCACTCCTGGGGAACACTTACCTGCCTCTTGAGCTTGTGTTAACTTTAAAGCAAGGATTCACTCTTATGCAACTCTGCCCTCATTAAACGAGTTGGTGATAGGTAAGAAATACGCAGCAGCAGAAGAGCAGCCTGCAGCCCCCTGACATGCAGCCCCTTGAACTCCAGTCCTGCTGTGACCTGGCCGCTCAGCTACTGCCTTTTATCCTGCTCTGGGTTGGGGCAAGCTCTGCCCCTCGGCAGGGGCACAGGACTGCTTTCAGGCTCAGAAACAGGGCAGCAAGAAAGTCAAGCAGGTGGGAAAACTCTTGTGTGCTGAGTGGAGACAGAAGCAAGAAGGAAAGTGATAAAGCAGTGTGGTACTGCAGGGGCTACAGCGAGGGGCTGGGATGTCCTTTCTGCTGCCTGAAGCCGAGCTCGGTGCTGTCATGTGGAGTGGGTCAGTCAACGAGAAAGCTCACTGCCACCTCGATGCCAAGGCTGTGGCAGGGATGTTCAACCTGAAAAGTCAGGATTTAGGCTGGGATTTCTAACCGTGAGAGAAGAGGAGGACACCAGTTAGGATATACCCCAGCGTGGGGCAATTTGTATGCTACCTGCCTCCAGCCGGTCTCTGTCCTGCAGCAGCAGATGGGATCACAGAATATCACAGAATAGTAGGGGTTGGAAGGGACCTCTGTGGGTCATCTAGTCCAACCCCCCTGCCGAAGCAGGGTCACCTACAGCAGGCTGCTCAGGACCTTGTCCAGG
>Ga0065711_1026953_pt1 | contig 56531 bp, 40 predicted proteins | sample Hoacrofraction12_FD_59098 | JGI IMG/M metagenome (GOLD analysis project Ga0065711, IMG submission 59098) | Hoatzin crop microbial communities from Cojedes, Venezuela - Epithelial fraction 12 v2 (version 2) | ecosystem: Host-associated > Birds > Digestive system > Esophagus > Crop | place...
TGGATATAAGGAAGAAATTCTTTACAATGAGGGTTGTGAAACACTGGAACGGGTTGCCCAGAGAGGTAGTGGAGGCCCCATCCCTGGAAACATTCAAGACCAGGTTGGACAGAGCTCTGAGCAACCTGATATAGTTAGCGGTGTCCCTGCTCGCTGCAGGGGGGTTGGACTAAATGACCTCTAGGGGTCCCTTCCAACCCAAAACTTTCTATGATTCTATGATTTATAGTTTCTTCATGTGTATATATAGTGATACTTTAATACTCAGATCTGTTGTGATAGCGCTTAGTCTCATTTGACTGCATTTTAGTTTTCTGACTCTGTTTTGTATAAGAAGAATTTAAAAAAAAAAAACCACAAAAAAACAAACATAAAACCCCTCAGCTTCACTATAAGGGCTTATACGGAGCTACATCATTCCCAGTAAACATCTGCAATTAAATTGCATGTAAATATCCAAAGCTGTGGGGTCCAAGGCCTTTCTTGTAACCCATAGGTGTTGTGGTAAGTGTGAGCTGAAATTAATTGCAGCCAGAGAAAGGTTAACTACAGGGTTCTGCTGCTTGTTATAATACCAAGTGCCGAAAGATTTATCCTTTTACTTCGAGTCTTCTCCATGGCCCTTTTTGACTCTCAGAAGTGAAAGCAGTTGGTACTTTTTATGCTCTTACATTAATTTAATTTTGTTTTCACCTCGTTTGCTGTGGCAGCTGTATTGCAGGTACATGGAGATGCACTGACCCTCATCACTGCTCCTTGGGGTGGTTTCATAGACACAGGCAGTTGACAGAGTGCTACAGGTTATGAGGTCAGGATTGCATACAGTTTTTGCATTTTTAAATACATAAACAGATTCTGGCTTCTCTTGTTTTCTGTCACTTGGTGTGCCTGCAGTATCTAAGGAGAAATTGAAGTCAGTCCCAATGGACAGGGGACAATTATATGACAGTGTTGTGTTTTGGTCTGTGGTTTTTTTTTTTTCTTCTTTCTAAACTAAGTCATAGCATGCAGGTGTAATTATGTAAACAGAAAAAGCTACTTGTATTTGGTGAGTCCCACTGGATGTGAAAGACTCTTGTGCCTTTCCTTTGGAAGAAGCCACATGTTTTATCCACGCTGGAAATAAACCAGCAATAAAATCCCAAAGCAGCTTTAATAGCTCACGCGAAATGTCCTCCACCAACTTGTTTGTAGATTTTTGAAACTCCCTGCACCGTTTCTTGCACAAGTGGAAAGTGCCAAAGGGACAGATGTTGCCAATTTGAACCGTACAGGGGGAAGGCAAATATTGCTAAGCAACCGTGTGCTTGAGAGAGCGTTTTTCGGAGAGGAGCCAAGGGAGTTATGCCTGGGAGCACTCGCTGCTTCTCATGGCTCAGTGCGAGGGAAGAGATTAAAAGTTCTTTCCTGTCAGGGCTGACACCGCCAGCACAAAAGACACCACAATCTATTGACACTGATTAGGGCTGACAAGGGAATGTATGAAAACAGGATATCTCCCCTGCCATGTAGGAAGGCAGTAAGACATGTTCACAGAGGTAAGTGCAGCACCCAGACGTGGCTCGGCACTAAGCCGCCTCTGCAAGGGCGATGCCAGGTGTTGGCTTCAGCGTGAGGAGGTGAAACCCAGGCAGGCAGCTGAGCCCCGTGAAGTCTGGGGGGACCTTGCCTGGGTCCAGCTTTCGTGTCTGGCTGGGAGCAAGTCGCTGAAGGATGGGCTGGCGGGGAGAGGGGGCTGTTTTCAGTGAAGCCTGTAATTGCAGGCTGCCTCATGTAGATTGAGTTAAGTTCTCTAGTTATTGAAGGATGAAAGAGCTTATAAACCAGGCAAGTCTTAAAACGTATTTCTGTAGCTGTGCTCCTCCCTGGCCAAGCAACGCTTTGTAGCTAAATGCCAGGCTGGGGATCGTTCTTCTGGTGGTCCTGAATGCCACTGGAGATGTTTCCTCAGAGAGTAAATTTGTGTGTTTCAAGCCTCTGAATTATTTTGTCAATATACCTCTGGTGTCTTGTTAAAGAGATGTATTTTCAGGAGTAAAACACAGATTCATCTTTCTACATTGGGCACCAGATAATACTCTCCTAATGCTATTTTGACAACCTTCTGGTCTTTGATCTGATTCTTTTTATTGTTTGAGTGAGGGGAAATGGTTAGCACAGACTTTGTGTTTTGTTTCTTACTTCACTAGATTTTTACTGGGTATCAGCGAACCACAGTGGAAGTGGCATTTTGCAGCTTAAGGATGCTCCATAGACATCGTCTGCATCGGCACAGTAATGTGTGTTATGACGAGTCTGGTGGTACTGCTCTTGCTTCTTGGGCTCTGTTGTGATGGCAGTGCTCTTGCCCCATGCAAGTGCTGCAGCAAGAAGTTGCTACATTGAAGTATTGGTCAGCTCTCTGGTTTTTAATGAGAATGAGGGGAGAAAAGTTTTCCTACTGAGAGTAATTTCAGAGGGCAGCTAATACAGTCCTGTATCGCAGAAGTCATTCCCAATGTTACCTGGCAGGACATGAGATTGCCAGAGCTCACCGAAGAAGGCAGTGTGTAACCACTGTTGCCTTAGGGGCAGCAATATTGGCTGGAACATGGGTTAGCAGGGATGGGCTCAGAGTAGGGGTCCAGCGCTTTGCCAACAGCCCTGTGCGTGGGGACCTGACCTCTGCAGTCTCCAGCACTGGCTGCTTCTGAAGCTGGTGGCTGGTGCTAAACCAGTGATAGACTGATCCTGAATTTCAACATCTCTGGCTGATGTGCTGTACTGTTTCCAAAGCTTGACTCTACCAACCTGTTAATTTTTGAAATGACATTCAGAAAGAAATTATATTCTTGCCCTGGCATACAACTCCGTGTAGTATTTTTTCTGTCAGTTATGCCTCTCATTTGTTTCCTTGTGTGCTTATTCTGTACGTCAAAGTTTCAGGTCTCATTTTTGATGTTCAGTGATGTCTAGTGATGTCGCTGTCTGAATTATCTTTACTATCCCCCTCCTTCCCAAGCTTTAGCTGCCAGTTTTCGTCATCATAATGATGAGCATTTATTACTTTGACAATAAATTAGTGCTTAATTGTTTTAAGCAGCAGAATAATTTAATTCCCAGTTGGAAAAGGTGATATTCCTACCATTTTGATCTCCTGCTTTTCAACATGCTAATTTCTCAAAAGTGCATTAGCAGTGTTACATTTTCTTACCAAATAGTTCAGTTGATCAAACAGTTCAGGAATGTCATTAGATATTGAAGTGCTCTTTTTGCATGCAGTGAGGTGTAGCAAATAGTGTGAGACATGATCTTGGCAGTCCATCCTGCTCTGAGCAAAAGGTCTGGGTGCATTTCCCTGAGACCCTCTGCTGTCAGCCCAGCTGCATTTTCATATACCCAACCGCACAGAAAATAAACTGCGGCTGCCCGTGAAGATGACTTAGTGTTTGTTTGACCCGACAAGGGCTTGATGCTGGAAAGTGTCCTCTGCCCCCTCCCATCCACGCAGCTGCCTTTGTCTAATAAAAGGTATTACTGCTTACTATTAGTTCTGCTTCTCTGGGATACTAAATTTAATCACTTTGGCCTTTCTGCCTATTCTTAAGATGGAGCTTTTATTGAATCCAAGGAGAAAGGAACAAGTGTGATGTTTGCATTGGCTGCTAAGGAAATAGAGCTCAATAGTACTAGACTTGTGGACTAATTTTTAACCCATTAGTCACCTTTGATATTAGTAAAAAAAAAAAAAAGACACTTTACCTAAACTTTCTAGAACTTCAGTTTGGGTGACTTATCCAGATGTGCACTTCCCTTTCAAGGTAAATAGTAACTTGCTATTCAATACATTGCTGTGTGTGCCACAGTCAGAAATACTATCTCGGCTGGCTTATTGAGTTTCATTGTCAAAAGACAAATGTGTCCACTGAAAAACAACAACTTAAAGTTTTCAGATCTCTCTTCCTCTTTCACTGCTTGAATTTAGAAAGAATAGCAACAACACGGCAATACTTATTTTTTCCTTTTCTTGGGAGATGTTGAAAAAATTAAGTCTCTGTATTTTCAGAATTTTGAGAGAACTTACTCATCTTGGATCAGAGCCGAAGTTCAAATACTTGTTTTAATGCACTATTGAATTCAATGAACAAATCACCCCCAAAGGGAGAAATTCCGAAAGTTTAGAGGTCAGACCCACAGAAATGTAGAATATTTTGAGTGAGCACTTCCCCATGATTTTTAAGGCTAACCACTTTCACTGCTTAAACTGCATTTACAAGTATTTTTCTGTGTCTCTAGAATGAACACACTGGCAGGGTGACTACACAATTTAAAGGTCTGTTGTAAAATAAACAATGTGTGGAACGATTCCTCATTAATGCTGTGGTATATATTCTTTTAAAGCTTGTAGCATTTTTTTAACATGGCATAAGAACACTATTTTTTTACAATATGCCTTGTGCAAGTTACATTTTGAATAGCAGTGGCTTATGAAGAATGCTGTAGGTTTTCTAAGATGGAGGGTGAATTCATGTAACAGGAGACAAAGTCATGTCAGATCTGGATCCTGCCAACCTACTCCTCCTTATACAAGGATTATTTTGGTTTCTTTCTTCAGCCTGTCAGCTCTGCGCTGTTCAGACTGAGTTGTAATTCAGGTTTAGTTGAATGCCATCTGTTCGCTAAAGGTGAAAGGTGTCCTCTTTTCAGCCTGGATGTTTTCACTTGAAGCAAGCATTGTACCGAAGGTGCTCTTGGCTGTGATGTTGCTTGTCTGTTTGCAGTTTTGCTTTGTTAATCCTTGGCTGGATGTGCTGAAAGAATGCCATCTGCGCTTTACTAATGCAGAAGACAGGCTGACTTCCCTTGCTTCCTTGGTTTGCTGTTCTGCAGATCAGAGTCAGCTCCCTTCCTTCCCCTCTCTGTTAATTCAGTGTTCAAGTTGCTGCAGTAATACTATGCATGTTTCCTTAATGCAAGCAAGAAGAGCAGCAGTGTGGCATTTACTTTTCTGTGTGCTGTAGTAGCAGTAACCCCTTGGGTACGTCCTACCCTTTCCTTGGACATTTCCTCAGAATCCTGTAGCCCACAGCCTTCTGTGGTGTGCATGCAGGGAAACGCTTGTTGTCCAGCTCGCAGGAGGTTGGTTGGGGATTGTGTGTGAAACTACCCCTATGTCTACAGACTTTGCCTGAGAGGGTGTGAAGAACAAGCTGCAGTACACAGAGGTGTTGAGCCCAATTCATCGTATGAATACAACTTATCAACCTGCCTGCTCACACCCCTGAAGTATTTCAAATGGTTTGGGTATTTTGCCACTGGTTTATGGGAACTTTTCATACAAATATAGCCATCATATGAGCAATTATGTATGAAGGAAAGTATAGGCAGTGTAACAGTAATACAGAAAATCTGCAAATGAGCATAGTGGACAAGAGCCGCAAGTAGGTCTTCTTCAGTTTGCTGTCCCCAGAAGTGCTGCAGGGAAAGATGCAGAAAGCTTTTCCTTAGGCAGAGGTTGGCTGGTGTCTTGGTAATTCTTGTAACCATCTTCCCTGGTTGGATTTTAATTATAAGCCATTCTGGCAGTATTTTAAAGAAGAAAAACCTCCTGCTTCTTCCCTCCAGCTTAAAAAAGACAAGGAAAGAAACAGTGAACTGACCCTCTCCTGTCCTCTCAGCATTGCTTTGTTCTCTGACAGCTGTGTGAGCTTGGGGGGCTGATGGCCTGTAGCCTCCTTACTACACCTGACTTAGAGGGATCAATTCTCAAATGCCAGCCAGGTATGTAGGCTCAGCACCTCCTGCTTCACTTATCTGGAGATAAAAATTGCATGTGACAGCTCTGCAGTGCGTAAGGCTGACTGTAAAGAATTTCTGGGACTTGGGAAGCACCATCTGCAGTCCTCAATGCAGAGTTTAGGGGATCATAAAAATGCCTTTTAAGTTAGCTTATGTTTTGAATCATAGCAGAGGCGAGTATCTTCTATATACAGATTTAAAATATTAATTGTAGACCAGTTGTTCTAGGCACAGCACAAGCAAAGCAAGTCCTAGAAGGCTGTGTCCAGCCCTGGCCTCTGTACACACATGGCAAACAAGCTGAGTGTGCCGCGGGCTTTACACTGAGTGTGCAAAGCTGTTTGCTGAGGAGAGGATGGAAGTGTCTTTGTGTGTGTTTGGTTGAGTAATAATCATCTCCTAGGAGCAGGCCTTGTCAGCCTTGGACACTGCTTTTGCAGCTGAAAGTTTAAGTTAAGCTACTTCAACAGGTAGTTTTGTATATTGGAAAGGGTGACCAGGTAACTGGTGGACAGGACTTGCAGTGGCTTCCAGTCTTCTATGGCAAGATAGGGGAGGTTTCTCAGAGACTTGTGCAATGCTTATCTTGGGGAGCATAGCTTTTGTCTGTGTATACGTGACTTAACAAAAAGGCACTTTGCTGTCCCAACAGCAAAACATAAAATCTAGAAATGTTCTGTTTGCATTTAGGTCAGCTGTAAAACGGTGAAAGTTGCCCTTACAAGCAAAAGGATATCCTGCAATTTTTTTCCCACAGGATAAGTTCCTTTGGTTTGGAAGCATTTAAGGTATTTCTTAAATTTCTGTTAAGGTTTAAAAATAGCACCTAGGCACTTTGTCAGTTAAGAACTTTGCTTTCTTAAGGCGAGAAATTAAACTCCTCTCAACATGCGTTTTCTTCTTTTTTTTTCCTTTGGGAATACTATTCTTGGACCCACTAACAAGCATCCCTTTATTTCCCTCGCACTTGTCTTCTCTGCTGATGCACCGGTGCTGGTGGCTGATGCCTTCCAGCTCCTCTCCAAGTTGTGTGGTCTGTCCCAGGCAGCAGCACAGAGCTGTGCTGGGTGCTGGCCTGGGACTGGTGATGCTGCTTCAGGCTGCAGCCTGCCTCTTCGATTCTTTTGTTTTCCAAAGTTTTATTTACAGTGGTGGCAATGCAGAGAGGTGGCATGGGGTACTGCTCTTCAAAACAGACAGAGAAATAAAAGGTCTGGGTTCAGAAAAGCAAGTAGTCCTGTGAAGTATTGAAACAGTGCGAGAGCATGCATATCCAAGCCTGGTTTACAGAGTCATTAAGGGAAAGTGCACCAAGTGTCACCACTGCCATCATAAATCTAACTCAGCTCCTTTTCCAAGGGGAAAGTGGTGTTTGGAAAGGGAAAAAACTTCTGAGAGACGGCAGCAGTTAATTATCAGAGGTGATCCCCAGAACCCCAGGAATCCTCTGTCCACTAAAAACCCCAATTTCCTTGATGGTCTTAACAAATGTGGCTACTGTTTTCTTACCTTTTCGTTGAACTCGAAGATCAGGATTCACTGTCAATTTCTCAAACTCACAGTAGGGGATTTGGAAATGAAGTGTAGTAGCCGTAATAAAATAATGCCTACTACATTACTGTTTTCACAGAAGGGAAACCATACTAGTGCCAAAGTTATGGTTGATGGCAGAAGTCAGCCTGCTCAAAGACTGTAGTTCCTGTGTGTTTTGAAGTTGCTTCCAGTATGAATACGCAGGGTTTTGCAACACTGGCACTGAGCATCCATAAGATATACAACAGTAGTCAGGAATGGAATGGGAAAGAGTGGAAGTCTGAGAAGCATGTGTAGGTTTTCAAATGTTGCTAGATTTTTTTGATTAAAGCATTTGATTTGAGAAGTGCATCCTTTGTACTCACTCGTATTGTTAACAAGTATCTTAATGCACAGATTTTTTTTTTTTCTTTCTTCCAAAAAAACTATCGATAGAGTTCACAACGCTTATGCTCTGGTCAGATCTAAGTGAATGGAATTTACTTGCAAAATGCTATTTGCTTTTAAGAGCCTGATTCCTGCTGACCTCCAGCAAAACATGGACCCTGAAATGGCTGAATCACTTTAGGAAGTAAAGCTAGAGCTTCTGAGAAACGTGAAACCTTTGAAATATATACCACCATCATTTGAATTTCCTAACTTGTGCTGCATATTTATTTAATTATGGCACTTGGTGGTTTTCAAATAGCTTTACTATAGTTGATATATCACTTATGCGCATATATATGTATTGGCCTTGATACAACATTCGTACTAATGATCATGTATTAAATTTTGCAGATAATGTTGATGCACCATAATGCATGATTTCATGCTATTTTTGTTTTATAAAAATGTAAAAACTATTATCTTTTGACTGGGTCTGAGCTGTTTTCCCCTGCAGCCCCCATAATAATATCAAAGCTGTGATTTCTCCTGCCCTGCTCCTTTCCTGTGACTATTATATGTCAGCAAAAATTCATATGTAAATTTAGTTATGTCAGCAGAGTACAGTTTTATTTATTAATCTGATGGATATTATCAACAAAAATCTCCTGTGATGTGAGTTCTGTTTATTTCTGCTGCTTGTACAGCTTTATTTGTATCAGCTGCAGTGACCAACTTTTTTCTGGAGTAGGCTAGGAGTATTTTGATTTACTCAGAATACTGTAAAAAGTATATCTAATAGCGTAAATTGCGATGAAGTGGTATTGGAAATGAGAAAATACGTGAAATCATGGCTTGCTGCTGTTACTCAAATGCTTTTCATACCTTCAACACTTACGTGGATAGACACCCTGTGTTTGTTCTGAAGGGAACAAGAGGACACAGACTGAGCCTGTTATGGACACAAAACTTATAGATTCACGTTAAACAGTATTAAAAAATATTTACTGGAGAGACTTTAAGGGAACAGTAGGTAAGAAAGTTTTTCAGGATCAAGGGGTCAAAATCAGGTTATTGAGAGGTACTATACAGATGGTAGTTACAATAGGGAGGTGTTTTTGTGCAAAGGTTCTTTATGTAGCAGTTTACTAGTGAAATAATCAGCCTTGGCTGGAATTCTTGTCTACATGGCTATATGCAGGTGATGCTGTACTTCATTTTCATGAAGTTTTAGTTTCTTTGGGTTTCACTTATATTAGATGAAGGCTAAGAAAGTATGCACCAATTGCTTTCAGCAACTCAAGATTTTTAAAGAATCCTTTATTAAAACATATCAACAGTCCATTCCCCCAGAACACAAAACCCTTTGCTCCTTCAGACAAAGCAAAACAAAACAGCGATTTTTTGTTTCTTGTGCTGTTTGAACACAAGAAGGAGGCCCATGCATTTATTTTTAGATTGAGTAAAATAATCCATCTCAGAGTTAGAAAAGCGTGTAAAATCTTTAAAGAATGTTTTATTTCCTCCAGGCGCCCACGCAAGATCACGACAGTACAACCATTGTTTACTGAGCATTTTGATGTAAAATGCTTAAATTGCCGGGATCACTCAGTGTCAGCTGAAGAAAGAAAGAGTAGAAGTTCATGGAAATGGTTTGATTTGTTTTCAAACCTGTGATGAGGGCAGTGGCAGGCCGGAGCTGCTGTCTTCTCTTGTGAGCTGGGCTGCTGGATTACCATTTGGGCAGAAGTGGGAGAGTGCCTCTTGGCATGACATTGTTTGGGTGGAATAACTTCGCCGTTGCCTTGGAAAGGAGTGGACTCAGATGGGTTAAGTGCGCTCGTGAAACTGTCCACAGGGGACTTGGCTACATGCAAGCTGCTGGTTGAACGCTGGTACCCACAGAGGACTTGAAATAGCACCTAGAGAAATTATTTCAGAAGGGTCCTTTGGACTTTGAGACTGGTGGATTGGATTTTTAGTCTACAGTGAAGTCTTAATGTGTCAAAAACAAGCAAGCAGCATGAACACAAATGTGAAAACAAATGCATTTATAATGTAATTTTGAAGATTTTATCTCACTGGATGAGGCAGAGCCCTTCTGTACATTTCTGTGGTGCCTCAGCATTGTTTTAGTTTGCATAAAGCAATAAGTGTAAGATGTTTTGGTTTTCATTAAATAGAAAAATTAAACTTAGTGCTGGAAGCAATGACAAGCAGATCTACTTTAGATTTGCTTTGATTTGCTGCAATTACTCCAGTCTTGCTCCATTATGTTCAAGAACTAAGTTGGTGAGAGGGGAGACATAGGGTATGTTACTTGTTTCTGCTCATCCTTTATCACTAAACGTGCCCTGCTGGCTATCTGAAGCTAGAACAAAGCTCAAACAAGTGCATCCCCAAGCACGTATTTTTTACAGCTGCTGTGGCGTGAGGTGCCTTGCTACTACTGCACCAGAACCAAGTTTCTTTTCTTTCCACAAAGATAGTCTGATAACAAAATTTTTTTATAAAATTGCTTTCTGTTTCAGTTTTCTTTGTGTTTCATTTCCTCTTTTTATCGCTGTCTCTTCTACTTTCTTGTGTCTTTTTTGTTGTGGTTGTGTTTTTGTTGAAATAAGAAGAGCTTTCTTCTTCTGTGCTAAAAATGATGCATCGTGCAATAATTTTTAACATCCTGTGAAAATTAACCCTAGTCTTAGACAACCTGCTGGGAAAATTGCCTTCCCTTCTCATAGGTTTGTCATTCTCTGACAGCAGCGTCTTGGATTTCCTAGAACAGCTCAAGCTGCTGTTACAGGGACTCTGCTGCCAAAAAGTATCTGTACATTATTTTACAGGAGTAATGAAACCTCAAGCAATATTCCACATAACAAAATGGCCTTTAAAATCTGTAGCTATCATTTCTGAAGCCAGTCATTAAGGACATATTTAGCTAGGTATAATTTGAGATTTTAAGTCATATCAACAGAAGTTTCACGACTAGATGATAAATGTCTCTTTTTAATGTAGGTTTCTGAAATAAATGTTTTTGACCTTAATACAAAAATAGCGCCAAGGAAAACCTAAATGTATGAAAATGTGCTCACACTGAAGTCTGAGAAGGGATGGTCTCATGATTAAAATACAGCTGATTTCAAAGTCTTTGCATGCTCTCTTACCTGATTTGTTGTTGACTTAGTCCAAAGCTCACAGGCAACAGTGCAAAGACTTACACATTTCAGTAAGTTTTAGCTCAAATTCTGTTTTTTTCCTCTTTAAAATACTAATACTTTTTTTGTATGAACTTTAAAAAAGAAACGAACAAAAAAACCAACCCCTGCAGTTCCCGAACCTGAAAGAAATCAGAAGCTTGTACTAACTGCCTGCCTGCACCTCCCTCTTACTTGATGCAATTTTGTTTCTTTTGTTTGCTCTTCATCAGTGTCGCTGTTTCCCCTGTGTAGTCAGTTCTCCTGTGGGTTGCAGGGGTCTTTTGTACTCCAGCAGCTGCGATAGCGATGTTTTCCCCTCATATAATCTTGCAAAAACATACACGTTTACAAATGCAGGTGACACATCTGAATCATTTTGACTTTTATATATGCGTGTTTTGGGTTAACTACATGTCCTTTGAATCGGCGGCTGCTGCTGCTGAATCCCCGCAGTGTTGCAGGTGGTGCAGGAATGCAGTAGAGAAACTCCTCTTCTGTCCCCTCGCGCTGGCTGTGCCTTCCCCGCAGACCATGTTGCCACCTGCTTGGCCGAGCTGCTTGCTGTGCAGCTGGGATATCGAAGCTGCGGTTAGCGAAGCCCTGCAGGGCGCCCGGGGCTTGTTCTGTACTGTCTCTGCAGCCTCCAGTGCTGTGAAGAGGAGCCAGCTGGCTTAAAAATCTCTGCTCCTTGTGTGTGGGCTCTTTGCTGATCTTGATCCTCCACCACTGACGCTGGTGCAAGGTTTGCTTTTGACTTCAGGTCGTTCTCAGAAGCAAAGGAGCCCGCCTGCGGGCAGGGAAAGCTAGTATGGTAGCAGACGACAACTGTTTGGTTTCTCCCTCGATAGGTGAAACCTAAGTGGTTGGTGGTGCCAGATCTGAACAGTTTGCGTTATATTAGAAGGAGTGGATGCTGAGAAAACCTGTGGGTTGGAAACGAAAATGTGGCTTTATGCCCCAAAGAACTGTCAAGGTTTATAAGTTTCACCGGCGGTCCCGCACATCAAAACCAAGCCATCACTTTATTTTGTTTCCAATATGTTAAGCCACAAGCAATTAAAAAAAACACCCTAATCCGTAGTTCAGAGTAGAGGCAAAAACAGTGCCGTGGACTAGGTTAGTGCATGCGAGAAAATGGAGTGTCATGACACAATCTTACTTATGTTCTTTCCAGGGAAAATGAAATTTGCTGGTAGCAAAACATACATTGGTTGCATGGGAGATTTTCTTTGTGTCTTTCTGACAATCTAGAATACTTAGTTCATAAAGTTTTAAAATCATTATTTTCAAGTTATACAAGTATCAGGTGCCATAGAAGAGACACTTCAGATTTGTAAATGCAAAGAACTGTAACACTTTTTCCACTGCAGTTCTTGAGAGTTTTAGCACTGCAGGAGCAGGGTTAAGCTGTGAACTGTGTGCTTCTGGAGATAATTTTGACTGTAGCTGGTTGGCTCTGGATCCAAAGGGTTTACCAAACATCAGAAGCTGTGTAAAATGAAGACCTTTGTTCCCTCCAGGTGCGCTGAGCATTTGTGGTAATGCACTCCCCCCTCAGCTGCACCACTTCTGGTATTCATCTGGTGCTGTGGCCGGGTGATGGAATGAGTTGAATCAACAGGAAGGAAATGGTTATCTGGTGGGTTAAGTCCTGGACTGTCTCAGAGCAGGATCAGGCCAGAGCCAGGGGAGGGTGCACGTGGCCAGGAACCATGCAACCACTTGTCTTGGCAGCCACTGTGCCATCAGACCTCACCCTGGAGCCTTAGAGCTGTTTCTGCTTCAAAATTATTTTTGCTTCATCTTCCGTTCTCCTCCCTGGCTCCCACTCGAGGCAGAAAGCTGAAAAGCAGAGTCCTGCTTGCGATGATTCTGCTGGTGGCTGACTTGCCTGCCTGCCCAAAAGACTTGCGGGACTGAGGTTTTTTTTTTGCCTCAAAGCTACTGTTTTAGGTGTGATTACTTTATAGCACTTCCTTTTGTGTCTTCTATCTTAGCTTCATCACTGCTAAAACAAATATTGTTTGCTGTAAGGTTCATACTTAATACTGGCTGAGATCATACAAAGTGAATCAAAATGTAAAGCTCACAGGCGTGATAAGGTTGTTTGCATTGCTATCTAATTAGTCTTGGTTTGCATTTCTCTTCCCTCTCACTTTTTTTTTCCTAGCGTATCTTAACAATTTTTATTCATGGTAAGAAAATTTTGTCAAATTGAGTGGATACTGTGTGAAGGATTGTTAGGGAACCTCTGTATCTGCAAAATAAACCTTCAAGTGGTTGAGTTAGAAAAACTTTTTGTTTTCCTCCTTAAGAAAGGGATCCCCATGCATCAGACGCTTTGGAGAATCAGTAAGTGTGTGAAAGAGATCTGTTGAACAAGGGTGCTGTGCCTGCAGCAAAATATAAACATCTTTTAAAAATATGCTTAACAACCACCCATGCTGTTAGTTTGCTCGCAGGATGGTGCCTGTCTGACTAGAAATTATTTTAATCACAAACGTATTCACACAATCTTCATATTTGTTCTGATAAATGCTGTCCTGAATAGATTACTAGGAACTGTTGCTTCAGCTTTCCCTGAAAGCAGCTTTGTCACCTCATCCTCTAAAAAGAGGTGGATGGAGTAAGCCGGGTTTCAGATGATTGGACCTGTCTTTGTATCATACATGTATTTTAATCTGTTTTGTGATATGGAACATTTAAATATCCTTGGCAGAGAATCTGCTTGGTGTCTGGTATTCCTCAAGATCCTGAGCAAAAACCTTTATGAATGCGTGTGTTTAAGTGTTTGTTTTGATCAACAACGTAATTCGAGCTTCAAATTTTGGCAGCCTTTTTCAATACACAACATTATTGCGTCCAGAATCAAGGTTAGTAGAGGTTTGGGTAAAATACATTTTTTCTGTTTTGTTGGCAGGGTCATTTGCAAACGTGCTCTGTGTGTGTGTGTGCATCTCATGTCTGTCTGTAGTATGGAGAGGGCGGATTTTTAACTACACAGAAATGCAGGTGGAAACTTGCTTTGAGGAGTAAGTTAGCATGCTATCACTAGTGTGACTTGTGTGCGAGTAGGAGAGTCCATCTAATATGCAAGATCTCCTCCTACTCTGAGCTGGTGAAGAATGTATGGGTGAAGTGAGGACGGGATGGTAGGTTTTGGTCTGATTTTGTCCTGCCTGTTGTTTTCAAACTAACCCTTTACACATATGCAGTTTTGTGATCTTCATTGCATTCAAGTGGCAAAAGTCTGTGCAGTTGACAGGAAAAAAAGAAAATTTAAACCTAAATATTGATATTAAAATATAGTATTAAATGGGAAGCAGCTGTAAATGTGAACTTTTTTTTTGACATGAACAGGTGACCTTGTCTGCTGGTCGTTACAGTGACAAAGCTCTCATGAGGAAACAAAGAAAGCTGACAACACAGTGAAGGGCATGGAACTCGTAACTGGTTTTTCTGATCCTTGGTGCACTGCATACTTGGGTTTTCTGTGTGCTGGTAATTGTCTGAAATCAGGCAAAGAGCAATAGCTGACATACTTGAGCTAGACACACGCATTGCAAATCGATTTTGATTAGGAGGAGATACCAGGCAGCAATATGAAATGCATGTATGCTGTAGCTGTTCTTCACCTATGCCACCTGGGTATCTACAGGCACCAGTTTCACCTGAGATGAAGGAGACTGAGAAGCATGGGGCTTGTTTGTGCACACAGTGTCAGAGGGGCAGCTGTAAATGGACTGTGACAGCAGAGGCATGCAAACAAGCAGAAATAAGCAGTTGGGTGGAAATTACAGAGATGAGAAGGAACAGAAAGGTCTGCAACACCTTAATGCCTGCCTGAAAGGCAGCCCATATCCGTTCCAGTTAATATCTGCTTCCAGACCTCCTGTCCTCCTCTTTGTGCACTCTGTACACTGTTACTGCCGCTGGCCTTGCTTGAGCCCACACATCTCAGCCGTGCCACTCAGTGACTTCTGAAATAATGCATGGCCAACTCTCTCTTAGAGATTTTTCTGACAGCCTGCTTGAAGCCACAGCCTCCTGACAAGGCAAGCTGTTTAAAAAGCCAGGGAGGAAACTTCAGCCCGCCACTTCCACGTGTGAGAGCCATACGGTCCCTTCAGCTCCATTTGGCACGTGGCAGAGTGGGATAAAAATGCGTGCTGTAATTTTTGATGGAATACCTTTTAAAAAAAGAAGCAACCTTAGAAGCTCTTCAACCCCGTCTTCATAGCCAGAAAAAAGGCACTGCTTATTCCTTGTAGTATCTATGGCAAAACCTTGTTTTTAAAAAGATGCCCAGTTTTTTGGTTTCAACGCTCTCCTGCGTTGTGAGGAGAAGGCTGGGCATTTGCAAGGATCCTTTCAACATCTCTCACATTTTCGCTTTCCCCCTCTGGCCATGACGCTGAGTCGGAGGAGCAGGCTGCTGGTCCCTTCTGCTGTGACAGTCTGGCGGGTGTAGCTGTGTCAGCAGAAGAGCTCAGCGCCGGGAGGGTTGGTGCTGTCCGTGGCTTGTGTTACTCCCTGGCTGGGGCGCCTCGCTGCTTCTGATTGGTGGCTGGGTGTCTGGCCCACATATTATTATGGCCAGTGGGGCATCACATTTGTGTATCAGGTGGTTCCTCAAGCAGTTCAGTCTGGTTTTGGGTGATTCTGACTATCCTAATTTCCTTGTTCATCTCGCTTTAGCATGTCTAACAGAGCTGTGCAAGGCTCGGGGCATGAGCAGAGCTTTGTGCTTATGAAAGTGAGTGGTTTTTTGGAATTTCTCGTGAAGAGAGGACTTGGAAGTATTTCTGAGAGTTTCGTCACACAGTTGCTATGCAGCTTGAATTGAGTGCCTGTACAGATTTTAAATTGTTTTCTAAATTAAGAGCTCCCTCTCTGTGAGTATGTGCACCTGTGCATTTTTGCAAGCCTGTTGTAATAAAGGCAGACTAGTTCCTCATAACTTTTAGGGCTTCTTATGTTTGTGTAGATGCTGGAAATTGTATTGGCCTCAATCCTGAAGTCCTTTCCAGCTCTGGATCGAAGTAGTACCAAACCCTTCAGCAGCTGGGTTGCTTGACTTCCAATAGTCCAGGGTAAATCCCATCACAGTCAAATCAGCAGATTGTGTGCTACCCTAGTATGTATGGGAAGGGGATCACGCAAAATCTTTCACAGCTAAATTTCTAATAGATGCTGTAACTGTTAATTCTGTTTGTTTTTCACCTCCTTTAGCATAAGGAAAGCTACTTTTCATGTGATTGAATGCATTATGGTACAGGAGACAAACATCTAACTTCCTCAAGGGAAGCACAATGCTATAGAACAAAGCAAAATACTCTGTCTGGTCAGCTGCGGTAGGTTATCAGGTAGATGGGAATTCCTGCAGGTATGCTCTGATAAAGTGAAAGCATTAACATCTTTATTACTCTGGTAAAGAAACTATTAAAATTTATCACCCAAGCACGTGGTGTTTATATACATTTTTGCTTTCTGTAACCATACATTGGCTTTCTGGATATGCTATGTTGTGCTGTATATGTGTAAGTCAGCAGAAAGGGAGTTGCTGGGATCTGTAGGAATTCATCAATTAATCTCTCAGAAGTGACTTCCTCAACTCCATTTTCACAGAAGGAAAACAACTATAGCAGTGCAGTCTGAAATGACTATGAATTGCATGTCTTCATCGCATCGTTGTCTAGGCAATGCACTTGCATGTATCGGAGATTTCCAAAGTGTTGTACCTACAATAGATGCTAAATGAATGGGCACAACTTCTTTGTCAAAAAAACTTGCATCAACACCCCCCACCCCCCCGAAGATATGAAACCTCCTTTTTTCTTTTGTTTAAACTTTCACAGGTATCTGCGTAGAGATTTCTTCTTGGCTGAGGTCACTAGTAGTGAGGAAGAAGGAAGTGGGTGATTGTGTGCAACTACCAAGGGGAGGGAGTGGGTGTGGGATTTAGGTTATGCTGGTCTAAGCTATTATGTTGAAGTTATGTTGAACCAAAAGGTTTGAGTGAAGTAGTTTTCAGACAACTTCAGCTATACTTAACAGTACTTCAGGCATATTGCCTTGCTGGCAATGTGTTGTCACCTTGTTGGTGAATTGGAAAAATGTATATGATGCAAAAACTATAAAAAGGAGAGAATGTGGCAGTCACACCATTTTAATAGCATGTTGCTTGTTCTTTAGTAACTGAGAGAGGCTTAAAAGTCATATTAATTATAATCTTTGCATTTTTCTGAGTCAAAATTTATTTAATGGCTTTGGCTTTATGTTTATCCAGCTTTTTGTTTCAAAAACCTTAAAACCAAACTTATCCTTGACATTGTGAAATGTCTGTTATGCCAGTCAAGTCTGTGAATCCTCATCAAGGAGATACTTGATTTTGTCTTGATGACCTTTTCAAACCTTTCTCTCTGCTTTTTAATCTGGCAAGTAAGGAAGTCATCTATTAAATTAACCTTGCAAAACTTATTATGGAAATTCATCAGTTCGGATTCTGCTCCCATCATATGTTATCATAATTTTAAATTTGTCCCTTAAATTATTGGTCACATAACAGGCAAGAACCATGTTGCACAGTCTGTGTCTAGCTGTTCCCTGGGATTTTTTGTGGGTAAGCACTGCAAATTACAAAGGCGATAGTGTCTTCTGCCTGCTCTCTTAAAGTAGTTCTCTGTCTTCCTGGACAAGATTTCTTTCCAAGTTACATCCATTAAGCTCTCCAGACTGTGGGCCTGTGTGGGTGGAGGAACTGGGCTGGAGTCTTCGGTGAGATGTGAGTACTCACTTGCAGCTGGGCGTGCACGTGTGGCTCTGGTGGTGCCTTTTGCTGGGGGAGATGCTAAATGGAGAAGCATGCTGCCCTGCAAACCTTTTTGGAAGTTGCAACATCACTGGGAGTTGGGCCTTCGCTTGAGCAAAACAAGACCATTTGGAACATAAATTGGTGTGATTGCTGAGGCGGTTGGTTGTTACTGAAGCACAGCATCAGTTTGGATGGGAACGCTGGCATTTAAAAGCAAAGCCAAAACAAAAACCCAGCGACCCAATGGTTCTGGGTGTCCTGTGATTACTTGACGTTGGCCATCAAAGCATTTTGTGAGTGGCACACAGAGGCACCTTCGTGAGTCCCAAACTGACAGTGAATATGAATGTGGCATGAGAAAACCCTAGCTGGAGATTGTGCAGATGTCATTGTCAGCCAGCAAATATGGACAGGCCTTAAATCAAGTTGTCTGTGGGGAGTAGGTTGCAGGGTTCCCCTGTAGAGGCTTTAAAACTGCTAGCAGGGATAGACAGCAACATGTAATATTTGATCTTCTACATCCAGTCCTCAGTGGAGCTGGTTTCATTCCAGTGATTTCTTTGGCTTTATGGCTTTTTAACTCTTCTTCAAGCAACATTGTATTTCTCCTTTTCCCGAAATTCTTCTCTTAAAACTGTCAAGGATGGCCCTTGCTGCTGAGTGGTGATTGTGGTTTAATGGTAGTTAATTCTTTGCAAAGAATTACTCAGCATGCAGCAAAGCCAAGCCTCTTCAGCTGCTGGATGTGTAGCTTTGTAAAAGATGAGGAGTCCTTGGACACTGCAGCTGAGATAGAGTGAAAGGGTGCATGCCCATCCTCTCCCGGGCCAGCGGGGCACAGGGACTGTGATGGGCTGCAGACTCACAGTGGGTATGACAGTCACAGTCCTGCCTGAGAGACAGGAGGTCCCCAGTCCAGTCAAATGGCTCTGACCGGTTTTGTTATGGTTTTGGCACTGAAAACAGATTTTCTGTGCATGTCCTGAACAGTCTGTGATTTTTAACCTTTAGAGCAAACGTTTCACCATGTATTTGGTACGGGTGTTGCAAGTCCATCTGTGGGCAGCAGTTTTGTTTGCCTGTTGCACCTTTTACTGCTGGTAAAAGTGTCGTTCAGTTTTTCAGTCTTAGGGTGTAGCAGGATAGCAGAACAGAGATTAAAGATGTCTGAAAACCCATGCTCTTCAGGGAGAGTCTCCAGCAGGGGCATGGGCTTTCTAGCATGTCCTAACTTCATGGCTCTGCGAGTAAACTGCTAGCCAAACATGAAAGCAGTCCCGAGCATCCCTGATACTTCATGTTCTGCATCTCCAGAGCTGTGCATATTCGGGGGTCATGTTCTTAAACCTTGTGTCTTAAACAAAAATGGAGATCCTGTGCTGCTGATGCAGACTTCTGCAGTACTTGTTCGGTGTCATGTTTGCTTTTGTTTAAATTTTATCCCACGAAGAAGAAAATGGTTTCTGCTAAGTCACCAGACCTGTGAAGAACAGCAGTCACTGGACAGTGCCCTTCAGGGTTACGGTATACACAATTGCACAATAAATCCTGCTCACAATTGCACAATAAATACTCATTGTATATAAACCTGTATCACTTTCAAAGCCTGTTCAGGCTTATCTGAAAGAGCTTCAGGAAGGGGTGTGAGTTGTTTGGCCAGGATAAGAGAGGTCCAGACTGGCTGTTGCAGATACTCTCTGATTCTCAGGTTAACTGAATTCCACTTTAGTCATCAGTTATCACCTCATAAAACTAAAGTCTCTGGAATGGGAGAAGCAAACTGATTTTGATTCATTGCAATCGATCCATTGTGGAGAGAGTTTTTGAATACTTCATCTAGGCAGGAATTTGATTCCTTCTCTGTTTTGTGGTAAGGGTTTTTACTGTGGTGCTTTCATGGTATATCTCAGGAGCTTTCTGAAGTAATCTGCTAGTTGAATGCTGCTTTTCTGTGCAGCAACATGCTAGTTTGTGTGTCTGCTGTTCACCACTTACTAAATTAAGAAGTAAATTAGGTGGTTGAGCTACCATGTTAAGCCTGCTGGGAAAGAAAAAAAAGAGAAAAAGAGGGATCCATTTTTGGCACTGTGAGTTGTGAAGCATCCCGATCTCTTGCCACATGGTAGAAGTTCCCTGCTGTTTGCTCTCCCTCTCCCCTCCTCCTGCCTGCTGCGGGGCGCTTCTGCAAGCTCTGCTAGATTCCAGGCCCTTGCTTTCGTTCGTGTCACTCACCTAGCCGTGCCTTAGTTTCTGTTTGTCTTGGGGTGAGTAAGGTCAGAAGCAACTATCCATGCGTGACTTCCTGAAGAAAAGTCAGATCTTTGTCAAATGAGCACTGCCTCAATGAGAGCTTTATGTAGACACAGACAAATGAGGTTGCAGGGAAAAGGGATGTATGTAAATAGTGCAGCATATGGGAAGGAGATGAGTGACCTTTCTGTGAGAGTGCTGTTGTTTGCTGGCTTTGCTGTTCACCATGGTCCGGAGAAGATCCTTCTGGTCAGGCCCTGTAGCTCACTGCCCTCTTCCTTTAACATGAAGAACATCTTCCTGGCCTTTGCCTTTCAGCAAATGTGCCTATTGCTGGAGGCTTCCACTGAATCTCTTGGTTTGTAGGCAGGAAGCTGCTCGTGGATGCACTCTGCTTGTTGTGACTGCTCAGCTCTTTGGTGGTTTTGCATTTCAGTTTCCTTGAATGATACCGGTTAGGAAAAGATGTGTAAGTGACAGGTCCTTTCAAAATACGTGTCTTGCTGGTGGGTGAGAAGCGGGTCCAGCCAAGCGACGCGGTGTTCCCCATGGCCAGCCAGGCTGTCTGTGGAAGTGGCCACGCGCTGGGGCAGCCTGTGGCAGTCGTCGCCCGGTGCCAGCCCCTGCCTTGCCCACAGTACCCACGCGTGCCAGCAGCCGCTGAGGGCTTTGGCTGGTGCAGTAGCAGCTGATTTATGTGTTCGCACAGGCTGCGGCGTCTGCCGTTTGCTACAGAGCTGGCCAACAGCAGCGTTGTGTGTGCGTTGTGCTCTTCCCCAGAGCTTCGTCCTCACGGGGCTGGTGAGCCCGGCTGCAGGTGCTGGGCTGGGAGCAGGCCACCCTGCCCAGCTGGGTGCCCTGGGCAGCGGGCCCCCATGCCCAGCCGGGCACCCTGGGGAGCTGGGAGCGGGCCCCCCTGCCCAGCCGGGCACTGGTCCAGAAGCAGGGAGCCCTGGGGAGCCGCAGCACTGGGCGAGCAGCAGTCACAGCCTGGACTGCTGTGAAACGGGTGCGGGAGGTGCCAGGGCAGTCCCTCGATCCAGATTTGGGTCATCTGCAGCCTTTTCCCGAAATCACCATATTGCTCCTACCCAGCGGTATGATCAAGGTTTTATTCCGAACTGCACAAGTTACAATTGTACTGCTTTTCTATTTTTTAATGTTAGTTGATGTTCCCACGAGTCCAAGAACTGGCATTCAAGGGCCTGGTGCATGATTGCTCCACTTAAGACCACCTCTACTTTGCTTTCTCCAAGCTCAGGGCTTTATGCTGCCTTCTTTTTTTGCCAAGTGCACATGGGTGCACAGGAGAACTAAAGTCATGTAACAAGGGGAATCATGTCAGCTAAACGAGCACCACTGTTTAATGAGCTCTGTTTCACTTTCCTGCTTTCTCATCTTTCTTAGAATGTGTATTCCCCTAAAGACTTGAAAACAACAGGCTTTGTGTAACAACAGTGTGTTATTAACTGCCCTTCTGATGGGGCTTTTAACTCTTACTAGCATTTTATTATTAATGGGTTTCCATGAAATCTATAGGACCATTGGTAAGCAAATGTTTGATGAGTACATCTGTTTGTCTCATGTCAGTTGGTAAAAACAAAGCAAACTCATGCTTCTTCCCTCTTTTTTGTTGTAGCAAACCTTCCCCAGTGATGTCCACTCCATTGAAGAAATTTTGAAGGTAAGTGCTCTATTTAAGAGCTACTATTTAAATAGATCTCTGTGTTTGTTTATATTTTGTATGTATTAAAGTAGTGTGTGGGGAAAAAATATTGCTCTGCTTCTGTCAGCAAAAGTTACAATCACTAAAAGTGTGTTTTGGGGTACGCTGTGGAGAAGTAAAGATAAAAGTTGGCCTTGGATATGGCTGAAGTTGTAAGACTGGTCATTCAATCAGTATGAAAGTGTAATACAGTCTGGTGCTGTCCAAGAGCAAGACTAACAAGTCATCTGAAACAACCAGAGCTGCTCATTCAACAAGTATGGGAGTTGCCGTTACCGAGCACACTTCCTCCAAAGGCGCTGGACGTGCTGCCTCTTGTCCATGCTGCCAGCCCCAGAAGCGTGGCCCTGAACGTGAGCATGAATCTGTGTTCTTCCACCCGCCTGCACATGGCACTGCTGCTGGGCTGCTTCTCCTTCACTGTAATTCTAATCCATTTTTGCAATGCTAAGCCAACTCTTATGCAAAACTGTCTCTGTAACCGTGTGTGAGAGCTGGCTGTGTGAGCAGAGCACAGGCTCCCAGTAGCTGGGTCTGAGTATGTGCCACCCGTTCACTGTGCATGGTTTGAAAATGCACTGGGATCTGCAAGCAGGTCATGCTTATACTAAGAAGATGGTTCCCTGATGTCAGATACTGTTCTGAGACACTGAAGTCCTAATGGAGGTGTTTGATTTCTGTGATTCACTTCCCTCCCTGTTGCTTCAGGTTGCAAAATCCTAATGCCTTTATTGCTCTCAAGAAGCTGTTGTGTTGGGGCAGCATTTTAGCTGAAAAGTGGTTGTGCACAGGTGCTCACTAGCTGCTGTGTGCTGGTTGGTGTTGCAGCATGAGTAGTGACCATGAAACGGTGGAGTTCAGGATCCTGAGTGGAGGAAGCAGGGCAATAAGTAGGGTCACAGCCTTGGACTTCAGAAGAGCTAACTTTGGCCTCTTCAAGGACCTACTTGGAGGAATCCCATGGGTCAGGGCTCTAGGAGGTAGGGGGGTCCAAGAGAGCTGGTCGTTGTTTAAACATCACTTCCTCCATGCTCAGGAGCGGTGCATGCCCCTGAGCAAGATATCAAGCAAAGGAGGCAGGAGACCCACGTGGATGAGCAAGGAGCTTCTAGCGGAGCTCAGGTGAAAGAGAAAGGTCCATGGAGTGTGGAAAGAGGGACAGGCCACTTGGGAGGAATACAGGAACGTTGTAAGAGCATGCAGGGAAGCAACAAGGAAGGCTAAGGTCCACCTGGAATTAAATCTGGCAAGAGATGGCAAAACAACAAGAAGGGCTTCTTCAAGTACATCAGCAGCAAACGGAAGACTAGGGACAATGCGGGGCTGCTGCTGAATGAGGCGGGTGTCCTAGTGACGGAGGATGCAGAGAAGGCAGAGTTACTGAATGCCTTCTTTGCTTCATTCTTTACTGATAAGGCTGACCCTCAAGCATTCCAGGCCCTGGAGGTAAGAGAGGAAGTCTGGCGAAAGGATGACCTTCCCTTGGTCGAGGAGGACTGTGTGAGAGATCATGTAAGCAATCTGGACGCCCACAAATCCATGGGCCCCGATGAAATGCACCCACGAGTGCTGAGGGAGCTGGCAGATGTCATTGCTGAGCCACTCTCCATCATCTTTGAAAGGTCCTGGAGGGCAGGAGAGGTGCCAGAGGACTGGAAAAAAGCCATTGTCACTGCAATCTTCAAAAAAGGCAAGAAGGAGGACCCAGGGAACTATAGGCTGGTCAGCCTCACTTCCATCCATGGAAAGATGATGGAGCAACTCATTCTGGATGTCATCTCTAAGGAAGTAGAGGAAAAGAAGGTTATCAGAGTAGTTAACATGGATTCACCAAGGGGAAATCATGCTTGAATCTGATAGCTTTCTGTGATGTCATGACTGGCTGGGTAGATGAGGGGAGAGCAGTGGATGTTGTCTACCTAGACTTCAGCAAGGCTTTCGACACTATCTCCCATAACATCCTCATAGGCAAGCTCAGGAAGTGTGGGCTGGATGAGTGGACAGCAAGGTGGGTTGAGAACTGGCTGAATGGCAGAGCTCAGAGCATTATCATCAGTGGTGCAGAGTCTAGTTGGAGGCCGGTAACTAGTGGTGTCCCCCAGGTGTCAGTACTTGGCCCAGTCTTGTTAAACTTCTTCATCGGTGACCTGGATGAAGAGTTAGAATATACCCTCAGCAAGTTTGCTGATGACACAAAATTGGGATGAGTGGCAGATTCACTGGAAGGCTGTGCTGCCACTCAGCGAGGCCTGGACAGGCTGGAGAGTTGGGAAGAGAGGAACCTGATGAGGTTCAACAAAGGCAAATGCAGGGTCCTGCACCTGGGGAGGAACAACCCCATGCACTAGTACAGGCTCGGGGCGGACCTGCTGGAGAGCAGCTCTGTGGAGAGGGACCTGGGTGTCCTGGTGGACGACAGGTTAACCATGAGCCAGCAGTGTGCCCTGGCTGCCATGAAGGCCAATGGTATCCTGGGGTGCATTAAGAGGAGTGTGGCCAGCAGGTCGAGGGAGGTTCTCCTCCCCCTCTACACTGCCCTGGTGAGGCCCCATCTGGAGTACTGTGTCCAGTTCTGGGCTCCCCAGTTCAAGCAAGATGAGAAACTAGTGGAGAGAGTCCAGTGGAGGGCTTAGTGGACTGGAGCATCCGTCCTACGAGGAAAGGCTGAGGGAGCTGGGCTTGTTTAGCCTGAAGAGGAGGAGACTGAGAAGGTATCTTGTAAATGCCTATAAATATCTGAAGGGTGGATGTAAGGAGGACGGGGCCAGACTCTTTTCAGTGGTGCCCAATGACAGGACAAGGGGCAATGGGCACAAACTGAAGCAGAGGAAGTTCCGTCTGAACATGAGGAAGAAGTTCTTCCCTCTGAGGGTGACGGAGCACTGGAACAGGCTGTCCAGGGAGGTTGTGGAGTCTCCTTCTCTGGAGATACTCAAAATCCGTCTGGACGAGGTCCTGTGCAGCCTGCTGTAGATGACCCTCCTTTGGCAGGAGGGTTGGACTAGATGAGCCACAGAGATCCCTTCCAACACCTACCATGCTGTGATGAGTACTCCGCCTCAAAGTACTGCATCCTTTCATATTTCACGAGACATCCTCTTTTCTTGCCTGTTAGTAATGCATAACACTATTTTTGTAGCAACCACAGGGAAGCATGTGCGAATACATGGAGAGGTGTAGTGCAGTATATTGAGGAGTTTACCATCTATTGAAAGATTGTACAGCTAGTGAGTGAAGTGAAGGGAACAATGAACTGAACAGCTAGAAGGGAGAAAGTGAGGGTGGTAACAGTGCGGTCAAATAGTTACCCAGGTTAGTTGTAGGCTACTTCTAGTTCTTGCACAGAAACCCCTGTAGAATGCTGTGATCCCTGCTTACAGAACCAAAGGTAACAATGTGGTATCATTCCCTGTAAATCTGTGCATTTCATGTTATTCCTAATAGATAAGGAAACTAGGGACACTTCTGAACTTTCATATTTGTGCCGTGATGAAAAAAAGGCACTTGTAAATTATGACACAGTAGAGAGTTTCACACTTCAGTCTACAAAAGTACAAAAATGTGCTTTGCACTGACATGTTCCTCATTAATTTCTTTTAAGCCCCTGGGCAAATTGCATGTGGTGCATGCTTGTCATGAGATGCATTCAGCATGAACGTAATTCCTGACTTTCTGAGCTGAGCAAAGTGCCAGTATTGTGTCACTCCGCATGCTGCTTTCTTTGGGAAGTTGGCAGGGAATGGTTGTGATGACAGCTGCTCTGGGTGGGGATGGTGGGTGCACACCTGGAGTACAGAGGTGATGTTGGGCTTGGGGGGAAATCCTGAGATAGCCCTTCCTTGGAAAGGCAGTGAGGATGGCAGGCCATTGCAATTCACTTACTTCTTCGAGTGACTATTGTGCTCTTCAGGATTTAAAACCTGAGAATCAAAATGGAAAAATCTGGTTTGTGTGATTTCAGCAAGGTGGTTCTGTATTTCTGAGCCCCAAATTCCCTAAAGGCCTCATGTAGATTAACTCCCATTAAGGTATTTTAGTGTATGTTCAAGACCAAGATCCTTGTCTGTGCTAGGCTTCTTTGTATGTGTTTATTGCAGTGCAAGCCAAGGCTTTAGCACACTTGTCTGGGCCCAGCTGTGATGCCAGAAGAGGCAGGCTGGAGGCTGATCTCGCCTTCTGAGCCCTGTCCCATGGCTGTGGTGTTTCTGCTCTGCTTTCACCTGCACCATGGCTGAGCCCAAGAAGCCCGTACCTGATAGTGATGCTGGGTGAGAGTAAGGGCAGGGGAACAGGGCAGAAGGATTCCTAAAGACATAGCACATTGGGCGGTCTCATTCTTTGGTTTGAAACCACGTCCAGGAGGTCTGCATCCAAGACGTCTTGGTTGGTCAGAGCAAAAGCCAAGGTTTCAGGCAGAATAGCATGGGGAACAGCTGGCAGTCAGAGCTCTCTGGCTGACTTCCTTGAGTTACAAAAAGCCTTTCAGAGTGTTGTTGCTGTATGGGAATATAAGAACTTCCATAACAGGAAAGTCTTATGCTTTGAAGAAACCCAGAATTATTCATATACGGGTTTTATTTGCCTTTCCCTTTATTAATTGTGGTAGCTGTAAGGCTGAGGCTTAATCCTGCAAACACAGTAAGTACTTGAGTCTCTACAGGCTTCACTGAGATTTTTGTTACTTGGGCAATACAAGTATGCTTGCAGAAAAGGAGCAAGTCTTCACCACAGTCTGGCTGCTGCACTCAAAGGAGGGCTTCTTACTGCGGTACTGTCTCTCAGGTTTACGTTTGGGTCAGCAAGGACTTTTTTGGTGGATCCATGTAAATCTTTGAAGTATAAAACTTCACCTGTGTGTATCAGTAAAAAATCCTGTAAGCTGCTTCTCTCAATCTCTTTGCAGGAAATGACTCACTCATGGCCACCTCCCCTGACAGCTATTCATACACCTAGTACAGCAGAGCCTTCCAAATTTCCGTTCCCAACAAAGGTAAAACACCCTCTTTTTGCTAGGACTTTTGATAAAATTACAAGAGAGCTTTCTGGCTCTTGCATGTGTTTTCACCTCATTTTGTCCCCCTTTCATAGGTAAAGGCTGTTAGGAGAGATTATCTTTAGAAGTAGTCATATAAGTTAAAGCACAATGGATCTCGAGTTGTATAATGGCTGCTTGCACATCATTTTACTGAGAATTAGATTAGATTGTGCTTCTGAGTATTTGTTTTGGAGTGGACTATATGGTAGTGTAATTATCTTTCCTCTTTTTTGTTTTTTTAAGTAAACTTTTTATTTTTACAGTTGTAAGATATTTTGGGGGGGATGACTGGGTAATGTTTCAGTGACTTGCATGTTTGTTATTATCGTGGGCTTCAAATGTGACTCATTTTCAGAAAAATTCTAAACATCTCTGCAGCACAAAAAATATTTTTGTCTTTATTGTCAACAAAAATATTTTCTGACTGTTGAACAGAAGTGTTTGGCAGCTCTTACAATTTTTTTTTAATATTTCTTCAAAAATGCATGTGCCACTAACATGCTAGCAACACATTTTTGATGGCAGTAGCACTTATCATTTCTGTCCATGCTAAGTTGCGTCAGGCCAGCTTAGACTATTGGACACTTCAAAGTCATGCTTTGACAAGTTAGTCAAAATATTTATTATAGTAAGTATGGCATGAAAAATGAATCATCAATATACTGATATTAAGAGAGACTAATTTATTTTATTTTCAATTTGCACTTTGTCCTTTCTTTCTAGGAATCACAGCATGTTGGATCTGTAGCACAGAATCAGAGTAAGTAGAAATCCAAAGAAAACACATTATTATGTGTGTATTGACAGATAGTGTTGTGTTGTGTGTTACGTGTTGAGGAGAACGTCAGATGTTTACATTGATTAAGGAGCAAGATTTCCTGTGCTTTGCTGAATAGGGATGAATGTAGAAAATGCTGAAGAGATTGTATACGGTCATTAGCTAGAAATAAAGGCAGCAGCTCAGCAGAGAACAGACAGTATTTCGTTAGGAAACCGCATTTGGAGTCATGAATAATCTCAATGGCGAACAGTTATGTCCTGGAAGAAAGTGACTTTCTAACCTGATGCTAAGAGACCATAGGGTAAAATACGCTACAAATGAGTCGAATAAAACCAACCAATTCATTTTTGATTTACAGAACAGTATGACGCACCTTCAAAAACATTGCCTAGTTCTCACCCAAGAATTTCGTAAGTAACCAGACTCAGTTCCCATCTCTACTGTGCAGTTACTTAAAAGAACTTGGAATGAATTAAAATTTGGTTTACTTGATTATTCCAAAGATTAAGGTTTTGTCAGTCTGATTTTTTTTTTTCACAGAAAATTTCAATGCAGGGAATTTTCACCAACAGAAACATTACTGTTTCATGATTATAATGACTGTGTTAAAACTGAAGAAAAAACCCTCAACTATTACTGTACCAGATTGAAGGGTTTTTTGCTCTGTTAGTCTGTGGCTACTTAATGTCTTGTCACACTTAGTGCTGTTCAAACTACTAATAATGCATTCAACTGATGTAAATTATAAGGGATACAAACTGAATTCAATCTGTTCTGCATATTGTTTTGAAGCCTGTCAGGGCTAGTAAAACTACAGCTACAAAAACTGTGAAAACTAGGGGTGAAATTTTAAAGCAATTGTATGGTGTAACTTTCCACAACTGCCCAAGGAAAAGTTTTCTAAAAAGTGTTGTCTTAATTTTATTTTTATTTTAAAAAACTAAACAAACAAACAAAACTTTCATGTGGACTTTCTAAAAACCTCCGTTTATATTCTAATTATGTTAGCTAGCTGCAAAGTGGGAAGAAGATGACGTTTCTATAGCTTTTCAATATTATATATGTATTTCTACTTTTCTGTATGTATTTATTCTTTTTCCTATCATGTTATGTTTTCTCTCAGAAGAAAGCTTCTTAGAACTATCATGTTATGTTTTCTCTCAGAAGAAAGCTTCTTAGAATTTGAGTCTCACTGTAAGATGTTTATGCATAATCAATACAAAAGTTTTACAAGGCTAGGAAGAAGTGGCAACTAATAAATAAATCACTCCAATAGAAAATGTTAAGTTTGTAGATAAAATACTTGGTGCTGTCCTTGTAGGTGAAAGTGGTTATCTATTAATTAGATTAATTGCAGAAATTGCTTGAAAGTAGTTCTGTGTGGGCTGATGTTAGTCTTTCAGGATTAACCTGGCCAGGTGGCAGCATTGATATGTTCTGAGCTCTGAGTGACAAATAGAAATCTTTCCACATTGGGAAGGCTAAGGTGTTTATGTGCAAGGCAATTACTGAACCATTAAATGCCTTTCAGTTTATGTGATATATGAAGATCTCATGTTACTCCATGATATGTTGTTTCATGGAAGGCTACAAACTACAGACTACAAAGCTTACTCCACCTGTTTTCCTTTTCCTTATCATGAACAATTTTATTAAAAACCCCCAAAACTCAGCTAGTCACAAGTAAGCGGAAGAGCATCTCTCCATCTTGGTTGAGATTGCAGAATTTTACACTCAAGCTCTGTAAGATCCATAAAACAACCCTTTTCATACTGTTCCAGCATCATGCAGAGGAGCTCTCACTGGCTGGGAGTGTGGGATAGTAGCTGAGCAGTCAGCTATTCCCTTAATCCACTCTATTTCGCTCCTTCTTCTTCCACCCCAGCTTGCTCCTCCTGAATGATTTCTGGAAATCTTCCTTGCACTACTGAAAATACTAGTTTCAACTGCTCTAGGCTCTGCCTCCCTCCTCAGCTACCCATGCAACCATCATCTTAATTTCAAATCATCTCAGCTGCTTGTAAAAATCCCTCTAGCATGCTAGTCAGTTTTCCAGGCAGCAGAGAGAGAAGAGACTCTTACTGTAGACAAGAATCTGAAAACACTCCTTTCTTAGCCCAAAGGTCCAGAATTGTCAATTTGGCATGGTACATAGCTCTGTCCTTAGCCAACAAACCCTCTCTGCTCAGCGTCCTTGCAGGCACTTCAGAGCCAGCGCTCATCTACCAGGGACAGGTGTACCCACAATCCACAAACGCAGTTGAAGCAGGAGGAGCAGGGCACCTTAGGTTGAAGTCTGAAAATTAGTCAAGTGAGATTTGCCCAAGGACTTCCTCTACATCTTTCCCTTGAACAGATGCGTCCCTTCTTTTTTGTTTTGTTTCTGTTTTCATTGGCACAGCAGAGCTTGCTTTCTTTGCTGCTCAAAGTGCACGTGAATGTCTGAAAATTCAGCTGTCTAGAGTAGCTTGCGTTACAAAGTGTAGCTGACTGAAAATAAACAGCACTTGTGCTGGTTAATTAAAAGTTGAAATCCCAGTGCATCTGTGTGCCCAAATTAAGCATTCAGCTTTACAGAGCATGCGTGGGTTTCCCACATGGCTTTCATTCTTGAATATAGCCCCAAAGTCAGCACCTGGCTGCACTGGAATGGAAGTAGCCCTCCTTTTAAAAGGGGAGGTGCCAAGCTCATTCTTGGTGATGCATCTTTAACCCGGCTGACAGAGAGGGACCAGCCTGTGCTTTCAGTGAGGTTGTTTGGCAAGCAATATTAATTTTAGTGCTACTTCTCTTGATAAATGAGCTCCTTTTAAACAGCTTTACAGGGAGATTGATGGTATGTGTATAAGCTGCAAAGAACAGGTCCTGCAAATGAAAACTTGGCATCTATTAACTCCTGAGCTAATTAAAGCATTTAAATTATTAAAACAGATTTATTTTCTTTAACTAGGCTATTTAACAATTTGTTGAAACCTTGTTTTGGGGAAACTGGTTTTGGCTGTCCTCGCAGAAGTGTGACTCATTTAAAGTTTTAGTGTTCTTCCTTGATCCTAAATTGAACTTAGGTAGTTGCAATGTTGTTTTATGCTGATGCATTTTATTTACCAGCAGCTCAAGCGAAAAAGGCAGTCCTTTTTATTACAAAAATTTAAATCAGATTTAAAATAAGATTTAGGTAGTGTTTTCTTGCATTATCCTCTTACCTCTAAAGGAAATGCATGTGTAGTTCACAATTCTTCAAGCAAAACAAAAAAATGAAAACAATTTGAGAACGTAATACCATCCCTGGAAGTTTGTTCATTATGACCTTTGAAGGAGTACTTCCCCTAATGGCTTGGAAAAAAGATAAAAAGAATGCGTTGAGATGCCAGTAGACATTTGGCCAAACTACCCAGAAGTGTGGAGAGTGGGTGTATTTTGTTGCTATTCTTTTTTTTTTCCTTTTTTGTGTCTTGGTGGACTGGCAGTGAGCTTCAGCTTTAGCCCACTTGCGAAGCTGGCACGTGCAGGATTGCTGCAGACTGCATGCCGTTTGCCTTCTGTAGGAAATTCAGGGGCCTGATTTTCCAAGGTGGTGTCTTCTAGTGCTTCCCTTCAGTGTTTACTCTAAAAGAAGCGGCAAGAGGTGATTTCCACCAAGAAAATGTATGAGGAAATGAGGCAGTGGAGGCTGGGATATGGACAAGGATAGTCATGAGGGAATGGCGAAGTCAAAATGCCTGAACAAAGAAAGCACATAGGTCTTCACGAGTGTCATCAAACAGAGCCCTTGTGGCATTGAGAGCCTCTTCTGCATCAGTGAGAGGTACCTGGGGAGTGTGGGGTCAGTACCTTTGCAGGAGGGGTTGGCTCTCTGCTGGTAGACACGGGAGACCTTTGGGGTTTCTTCATGCTGTCCTGCTCCATGGACAAGAGCAGATTCATCACTTCTAGTGTGTGAAATTGTTGTTTGTTGTGAGACTGTGGCCAGATTCAGCAGTAAACACGGTCCTGTTTCAATGAAAGTATCCCTATGCATGTCACCTGCTTTGGTATGAGTGTAAAATAATTTGTCTAGTTAGTGAGGACAGTGTTTAAATAAGGGAATCACTTCTATTTTCAAGGTTTTTACTCCTCTGTTGTCATGGAATCATAATAACAAACTGCTCAGGGTCATTAGAGGTGACCCACAAAGCAGTAAATCTTTTTTGTTTTCTTGATAATTTGACATGAAGGCTTGAAAGAGTCTGAAGGTTTGTGCAGTTTTCCTTTTCCTAACAAGCATCAGGAACACTAACCCTCTCCTCACTTTTCCAAGGTGATGTGGTTCACTGGGGATCTCTCATATTTGTTTTCTTGCTTGTTGTCATGAGGGGTTAGAGGCTTATTTTTCTTACTTGGGCATGAGAAAAAATTCTCAGAGAGCCCTTAGTTTGAAATGAGGTTGAAATAAATGGGAGTTTTGACCTGATTGATTAAAATCCCTGTCTTGGTTCCCAAGCGTGTTATCCCATTTTTGGAATGACACTTGTGTAATTCTCTGGGTTGTGGAGTGGTGTCCAGCTAGTTTCAAGATTTGAATCACTATACTTTTGAATAGCGTGAGTTTTACCTTTCTGTGTTGCAGCTCCTTTTGGGATGCCTGCATCATTGCCAAAGAGGGGGATAACATTTTGGGAGAATTTTGGGTTCCTCCCCACAGATCCTTCCCTTCCAGCCTTTTGAGGACCTCAGTAATGTATTGAAATTGCAAGCAGTAGTTACCACCTGCAGGCAGATGACTAAATTATGCTTTTGGAAACATTTGCAGGCAGCCTGCTCTCTACTCTGGCAATAGTAAAACAGAGGTCGTGCCTCCTCACTTGTAAACTGTGTTGAGTGTCTGAACTGCTTGATGTTAACATTACCGCTGAGATGTGCAGGAGCATGAAGTTCATTGTGTAGAGAAGAAATAGGAGATAGGCTTGATGTTGGCATTTACTTATGTGTGTGCGATAGGAGACTTTAACAGTAAAAAAAGAACGCCTGTGACTGAAGAAATATTCACACCCCTTTTGAGCAGAGAGCGTGAACATGGACAGCTTCTGGTGCAAAGATGATGCTTTTTGCCCCTTGGGGAGCCAGTGCAGGCTAATAGCATGCTAGTCTCTTGCTGTAAAGGATAAGACTCCTTCTACCCTGCCCTGCTGTGTTAGTGTGCTAGGCAACCTTTGAGGAGCATTCCCCTCACAGATCTGCATCTTCGTTGTCTGTAAGATGGCAGCCAGCGATACTGACCTGCACTGCAAAATATCATGAGTTGGAAAGCACGGTAAAATGCCTAGGTTGTGTGTTAGCATTTTATCATTCATTCAGGTGATGACAGGATTTAGTAGATTGAGCGTGCTGAATGTTCAAAAAGGATATGGGAGGTTGGTTTGTTTTGGCAAGTGCAAACCAAGTCTTTTTCAGTGTCTGCTGCTTGAAAATGTGTCTGCCTTGGCTGATATTTATCTTTTGGTTGTCTTTCAGAACGCTCCAGGACGACCTGCAGCTCAGTGATAGTGAAGAGAGTGGTGACGACCAAGTCAGTTTTAGATGTTCTATATAGTAGGCACACAGACATCCCTTTAAATCATCACGACTTATTGAATTGTTCTGAGTTCCTTAAGCTAACCTTTCCTCCCCCCCTCTTTGTTTTTGTGAACAAAACAGGTTGTTGAAAAGCCACCTTCTTCACTTGCTCCTCCAAGGTACAGGTTTGTTCCCAAACTACTAGCTAGACCAAATAAGGAGGAAAAACAAAACTACTTTTTACATGTGGGGTAGATGGGTAAGGGTTCCTGGTTTCTCTTGTAGATAGAGGCTTTGGTTTCTAGCTGCCTGAAACTGCTGTTCAAAACTGGCTTCAGCTGTGTGGGGTTTTACGGAAAGCTCAGGTTAGCAATGAATAATCCAGGCTGGATTTTGCCTATGAACCAGAATTCTGTTTCCCCAACTGTTCCCTTCTCTTCTCCCCCTCCACCGCTGTATATGTAGACCAAGATCACACTGGAGCTAATGGGATTTTCAGTTGCAGTAGTGATGGGTGAGGTGTGAGTCCAGTTTTAGTTCAGAAGGAAGCCCAAAAGAGGCAAGTGGGTGAAGAACAGAAAAGGGTTAGTTAGACTCACTGAGGCTGTTTCAGCTTCTCCTGACAAGGCGACTGATTGTAAGCAGTTCCTGCCATGTATTGTTAGTTGGAAGCAATATTCAAGGTAGATGGAACAGCCACTTGCCAGCATTAGAGGAAGAAAGGTGGAGAATGGAGAAGCCCAGAATTTTTCGTATAGGAGAGCATTGATGTACTTTTTTGGCTTGATATCTGTATTCTTAAACCACAGTCTAATGGTCTACAAAGTCAGACTTGCGGAAGGGCACGCCAATTGTTGGCATGGTCTGCGTCTCTGCAAGCTCTTGAAATAGAGTGTTCTCATGATATCAGTCTGGATCAGCAAGGAGCTTGCCTCCAAATCATACAAATGGGTTAATACTGACAGAGAACAGTTTTCAAAGTAAAAAAAAAATCAACATTTTGATTTCATAAGCCCATTTCAAAACAAAAAAAAACAAAAAGAAGCTGTGCATAAAAATCATGGCTCTCCCTCAGTTCCGTCTACTCCCGTTGTCAGTGCTGGAGGAAAACACTTCTGGGTAGGGGAAGGTGTTGCAAAAAATGCTGCTGCTTGACATGGCTGTTAACAAAATGGTTACAGCACCTTGACCAAGTAATGCAGATGAAGAAGTGGAAAATCAAGGGGGGAGAACACAAAAAAGAGAAACCATCCTGGGATATATGTCTCTGTCTTGTTAGCTTTTATTGGAAATTTTTCCTTTGAGGGTTGGGGCTTTCAGAAAAGCACTTGTCAGTTACAGTTGTTTTTTTAAACTTTGGTTGGCTAAATGCAGCTTTATATTGTAGCAATGACGTCCTGCTTACGTATTTGTCTGACTGGGTTGGAGTTGAAGGTTTTATTATTTTCAGAGGTTTGCTTTGAGTATGGCAATGTATTCCTTTGGCCTTCTCCCTTCTCCTCTCAGTGCCAAAACATGGAGTTTCAGTTTTATTTTTTAATCCTGCCATGTCAGTATAATAAGTAAGTAACCTTCACCCATGCTGCTTTCTAATTTTATTTCATGGTGGCCTTGCAGTGCCCTACAGTCCCAGCCCAAGAGTGTGGCATCAGCACATTCCAGCAGCCCAGAGTCAGGGAGCACCAGTGACTCAGACAGCTCTTCAGACTCGGAGACGGAGAGCAACTCGAGTGACAGTGAAGCAAACAACCCTCCGAGAGCGTCAGCGCCTGAGGTGAATGCAAATAAAGTGCTGCTTGATGCAGCCTCTTGCCTCAGACCCTCTACTGTCTGAATGCAGTCAGGACAGGAGACCAGAAATACTGTCATTGTTCCCTTGGCATCTTTGCTGCTTCATGAGACTTTTCTTGCCCTTTGCTTCCCCTCTAGAGTTTGTCAATTAAATAACCCTTAATAAAAGCACAATTAACTTCTGCACGCCTAACTTTGAAGTGTTCCCCTCTCTGCTTTGGTATCATTTTCTGGCTCTCCTGGAGGAATTAGTGCCTTCACTCAGTGAAACACAAGCAAGGCACAGATGAGAGGCATGGCTTGTCTGGGGTGTTCACGGCCCACCTCTGCCTGTGCAGCTTTTCTGGGTGCTGAGGCTATGGGCTGCTTCAGGGTTAGACCAGTTTCTTGATATGTGAAGAGGAGCTGCTGCCTCCCTGCAGCTCCTGTATACACAGGAGATTCAGTGACAGATTCAGATTCTCCTAGATTGCAGCTGAAGTGATCAGACCTGCAGGAAGGTCTGGAATGTGCTTAGACTTGCTTCTGTTCAATTTGGCTTGGATAGCGCTGCACTGGCATTTCTGAACTTTTACTGGGAAAAGCAGACAGACAGAACTTGGTGCCTTGAAGTTTCATAATTAACACCAAGCGTTTTTTTAAACATCTGCTGCAGAAGTGTTCATGTCCCATGGTTTCAAACAGTTCCTCCAGCTTTCAGGACATTCTAAGGCCAGTGGGAAGTGCGTGGTTATATCCTATGGACCACAGCTGATGTAAACCAGTCTGCTGACAGTTTTGAGGTACTCTCACAAAGCTCAGAAACCTTGTAATTTATTTGTTCCCTCCCTCCCCCAGCCCTAGTTTTCCTTTTGTTGCCTTAGAAACACGTGAACAGGGAGAATTTTATGTGCAGAAAACAAGCTTTGAGAAGGCATGTCGTTTCATCTCACATCTAATACTCTTTATCCTCCAGCAGTTCAGTTACAATCTTTGGCCTCTACAATGTGGGTGTCTTTGGAATGAAACAGATGTTATACTACTTCTCTTTTACCAAATCCTGCCTGGTTTGTTCTGAAGATACTAGATTGTAAGATCCTTATCATTCTAGTGAAGTCCTAGCTATTTTCCATTTTATCCTTTTTTATTCAGTAAACTGTTCATCTGTGGTGCTCAAGGAGCAAGTTAGTGCACGCGGCCCGTTTGTTTATAGTCAGTTCTTCACATGCAAAAGCACAGACTTTAAGACTCATAGGCAGTAGTTCCTTCTTTTTTAGTTTTAATTAAAAATAAAAAAATAACAAACCTCTCTTACTATCTTTTGTGTTTGGAAAACCTGTATCACGGTGTAGATCATAAACAAGATAACCAATGGTAGAAGTGCTAGAAAAGGATCAGAGTATGCCACTGTCTGATGGCTGCCTACATTAGAAACCAAAGTTTACTAAGTCTTTTGGCCATGCTTTTATAATGTTTGACTAAAAAAATGTTCTTCAGTGGCTACTAAGTTAAAATTCTAATGAAAATAAAGCAGATTTGTGTTATCTGAAAAGTATAATGGATTTGTGGTTTAATTTTACTTATAATCCCATGGTAAAACCAAGGGCTGTTTTTTAAACCAGGTTTCTAGATTGACTCACTCAAACACAGTTGAAGACATGTCCTGTTTATCCATGTGTTCTACAACAAGTTGAGTCTGGATAGAGATGAAAGTCATGGTAGAAGGGTTTCATTAGTCTTGGAAAACCGATTATGTATTAGGCTTTCTCTTTTCGAGGAAGAGTTGTGTCTCTTCTCAGAAGTGAGAGTTGTGACTGGGGGCGGTCAGTGACGGCAGGAGTGTAGCTGTGCTCTGATGGTGCCCAGATAACGAGCTACACATTATAGTGATGCTGACACATACATGGTATTTTTAGAACAGGCCCCAGAGAATCATGCCCCTTATTTGCAGCTCGTTTTCTGTTTTAGGGTTAGCTGAGTTTGCTTTCCTCATAATTTGTCAGACTACTGTTAGATTAGGCAGGGCTTGTTGGAACCACATTATGTTGTCTGACTGTGACTCCAGAGGCCTTCAGACCTCAGTTGTTGCTCATGCCTTGCTTGACTCAGAGGAAAGCGAGTGTTGGGTTGTAGGCAGAGGACCCAGAAGAGTCTGGACTTCATGTGCTAGCCATGCAATTTCCTTTGGTAAATGGTTTTCTTTTGGTTGAACCACAGGAGCCTGACAGCCTGCCTGTCAGACTTCAGTGAGATGTGGTAGCTGGCACAATTCCTTGTCCATTTTGAAAGCAGTTCTGTGTGCAAATAGCTATCCAAAAGCATTACGAGGACAGCACCTAATCTGTTTTTACAATTGCTGCTTTTTTCATACGTTGTCTGATTGTGCAATGATGTTGGCTGGTGGCAAAGCAAGATGAAGCTTTCATGTATACCGGTCTCTACTGAGTGACAGGTAGGGCTAGCAGAGATCCAGGAGTGCTGTGCAACACATATGACTGATCCTGTGCAAAACCAAGGTCTGTGTTTCCGAAGTAAGTGTTGATGTGCTCACGCTAGAGCATCTCCACTGTCTCATGGTCTTTCACTTTCAAGCTCTATTAACACTAAGGGGAAATTTTACTGGATACTAGTAAGCTGTGCTAGGATGGAAGTAGTCCATAAAGGCATCGGTCTTGCATCCTTCCTTTCTGTTTTTGTCTGCAGCCCGACCCACCAACTTCTAATAAGTGGCAGCTCGACAACTGGCTAACCAAGGTGAATCCACCAGCAGTGCCACCAGAGAGTCTCAGTGAGACTCTCTCATCCCATGAGGATGGACGTGAGGAGGGCAAGGAGCAGGGACAGGGCGTCAGCAGCAATTCCTCCCACCAGCAGACTGAGCCAAGGGAGTCTCATCACAAGAGTTCAGGCCCAGCAGCTGGGGCTTCTCAGGACACTTATGCTCTGACCAAACACAACTGCCACAAGTCTCCTGTGTGCACTGAGGAGCCCTTGCCCAGGCAAACTGTGGGCATCAAAAGGCCTGGCAAGGCCCTGGTGCATGAGGGGCCCAAGGGAGACCTGAAGGTGGAGAGTGACCCTGGTCCTTTTGAGGTCAGAGACCAGTCTTCCAGAGACAAGCCGAAAGTAAAAACGAAAGGGAAGACAAAATCCAGTGACAGAAAAGACCTGAAGCCAGCACTGCAAGAGCCCCCTGAGAACAGAAAGCACAAGAGCTCCCACCAGACCAACGCCAAACCCTTCTTGGACCCCAAGGTCATCAGAGATGTTTTGCTTGGCAGTGTGCAGGAGCATCTTGCTCTCAGTCCCCTTCCTCAAGGCCAGGGCACAACCCCCACCAGGACTAATGGCCACAGGCCTGCCATCGTGGCCAGAGAGGATTTTCACAAGGAGAAACTGCCCTTACCTATCAGGGAGAAGAAGCTGCTCTCGCCAGTGAGGGACTCCCTCGCCCCTCAGTCCCTCATGGTGAAAATAGATCTCCCTCTCCTGTCAAGAGTCCCCCAGCCCCCTGGGAAAGGCAGTCACCAGAAGAGAGCAGAGACCAAGGAACTCCCCAGTGCAAGGAAGCAGGACTTGGAGCGGAAAACCACGGATACTCCTGACAAGTCCCTTCAAAAGAGGAAGGTGAGATATGGAGGTGGGTTTGTACAAGCACCAAGGTGGTGTTTGAAAAACCCACACGGAGAGTTCATTTCCACTTCATAGGTTGGGAGTGGACCCATTACGCTCCTCCTATAAAGGTGTTATCAGACTTCTAAAGGGAGTGTGTATCAAAACTGTCCACAGATGTTTCTTGTTGGTCACAAATCCCCTGCTGAGCAAATGAAGCGCCCTGTAAGCTAACAAATGCTTTGGTGTGTTAAAACATTTTGCTGTGTTTTCTTGAAATACTAGTTTTCTCAGACAACAAAACCCCAGCCCTCCTGTGTTGGAGGAGCTTTTGGCAGCAGGCTGTGTCAGCATATGGCTGCCTAGCCCCCTGGTAGCATTTGTGGGTTTCTCCAGCTTTCAGCCCAAGCAGAGCTTTGTAGGGCTGCAGTGCCCCCTCCCCCTCCAGCCCCTTTAAAAGCAGCAGGGTATCTGAGGCACCTTCCAGACTGTGCAGTCATCTGCACCATCCATCTAATGTCTGCTGTGGGAGAGCGCCTTGCCTGCAGTTTGTGGGGTGCCCAGAGGGAGAACCAACCCAGGCCGCCCTGGTCAGTGGGTTTCAATTTTCTCCATGTATGCACCTTCTGCTGCCTTTTGCCATGCAATGTCAGTCTGAGTAGTGTAGTCTTTTCCTGTGTGGAGTCACTTACTTCCATGAAACAGTTGTGATTGCTTGCTTACGCAAAGAGGAACGAATTCTGCAGGTGTGAGCTAGGGGAGATGGCAGCAGCCCCGTTCCTTTTGCTTTTCCATAAATGCAGACCTCTAACTGAACCAAGGTCACTGATAGTTACAACCATCACTAAACCCAGCCTTGTATCTCAGCGCTTGGATAAATACGCAGAAAAAACTTCTCTGTGGTGCTAGCAGTGATGCTAACGCTGAAAAGATGCATGTGTCTAGTAAGGGGCTTACCAGAGACCCCTTTGCAGAGTCCTTCAGCTGTGTTAGTTGCTTTCCCTTGAATTACAAGACAGCACTTTTATTTAACTGAGATGATAGTTGCGCACAAGTGGTTTTTGGAAAGCTGACTCCCAAAGGGGACTGTGAATATATGTCCAGCCAGCTGGTTCAGCTGCACAAAGGGTTGGCTGCAGGCCTTATGGTGAATGGGTATTCACTGTGGATATTTCGGTACCTGTATACTTTTTTGGTGGCCCTCACAGAGTGGGTGGCTTAGCGTGTGTGGGTGAATAACCTTGGTTTCCACGTGGGTTTCATCTAGTCTTGTCATTTTCTGAACTTCCAATAGTTGTGGAGGACAGTGGAGAAGAGCAGGGAAATGATGAAGAAACTTGAGAGACCTTGGCAGTCCCCCTCTTGCAGAGTGGCAGGAGAAACAGGCAGTAAATCTGTCGTTTCGCCTGTTGTCTCAGAGACCCAAGAGAGGAGCTATTTGATGTTAGACATGTCTTCCCTTGTAGTCTGAGTGTCTGATTGCAGGAAAACCCATCTCATAGCCTTGCCGTCTGTATTAAGTCAGCATACATCAGTGTCCTTGGAGGCTCAGGCTTCATCGTAGCCAGCTAGGTCAGGTACAGCTGTCAGACATCTTTTGCAAGAGTGTGGAGCTCAACCTGAGAAACAGTTTAAGGACATGATCTAGGTGCTGGAGCCTTGCCCTGAGCACACTGCCAGAGGTAGGCTCTGGGCCGAGCACAACCCACTGAGCTCCATCGCTGTGACATAAACCCGGATGTACTCTTGGGAGAGAGACAGAAAGTCCTGGAATGCTTTTGGCCACCACTAGGCATGCTGAAGGTAATACTGACTGAAAAGTGCAGGTTTGTTTACATTTTCTTGGCTTGTAGCAAATTGTTCTGAAGTTTTTCATTCAGGTGAGCTTATGATTTACACGCTTTGTATTGCACCGATCTATGGAGTGCAGTTAAAAAGTATTATTTATTACCTCTCTGCCTTAATGCTTCCTGTTCTTTCCCAAGACAATGGCAGTGATTTTAACTGACTGTTTAAAATTTCACCTATGTCAGATTCTTGTTAATAAAACCAAAAAACCCTGCACATCTTGGGAATCTGAGTGATCTAACTCTCCTGTGAATGTATTTTTTTTCCTTCTCTGTGATAAGGCATATCACAAAACACAATTGCTTGCAGTTCATGACTTTGGCAGGAGGAAACTGAGTACATTTCTGTCTCATTCATACTGAGTAGGAGAAAAAACCCAACAGAACAGATGAAATGCTTATTGTCAGCAGTGGAAGTGCCTTAATTTTGATTACGATTAGGAACAAGAGATTTAGCAGTTCTATCCCCACCAATACAAAATAATTAATCTGTCCAAGCAAAAGTATATAAAATATCGTTTTAGGATACTTGTCAGTGAGTCTGAAATCTGTATCCGCTGTGCTCTGGGTTTCCACTTTGTCAGTTCCAATATCTTATCTTTCTTCTTACCTACTTTTTTTAACTAGAATCGATGAATTTTAGTTGTCTCCGTCTTGTACTTTACATGAACTTTCAAAACCTGAGTGATTTTTTTCTTTCTGGTTTTTTCTTCCTGTTAGAGGGAAGTGGAGAAGGAGGTTGATAGGAAGAAAATGAAATCAGGAAAAGAAACAAAATCATTGCAGTCTTCGGCTAACAAAGACTCCAATAAATTAAAGTGAGTATACAGTGGTGGGATGACAGAAAGATGCATAAAACTAAGTCTTTCTTAAAAAGCTTGAGGTGAGGAACTGTATATCCTGTCCTCATACTTATGAGTTTGCTTGTAACATAATGTGCCTTCTGAAACTTAATCTGCTGCAGATTTATCCTTACATTCTGAAACCAACTATGTGGCTATGGGAATGTAATTTATTTGCCTTCTTATTTGTTGCAGATGTGAAGTGATACTTTGCTGTCACCTATCTTCCTCTCTCTTAATGCTGAGGATTATGGTTCTAATCATTCAAGCATAAGCTGATGTTTCAGTGCCTGGTCATCCTCCATAATTGGTTTACACTGCTGCAAAAGCGTTGAATATTGTGGCATTTGTCCTGATTTCTAACAGTTGAGATCGGAATGAAAACTTCACCATTTTAGACATGAACTTATCCATCCCGCAGCTTGTGTTGCTGCATGCTGTGATCCATATGTTACACGTAGCTGAAAAAATCTGTGTATGCTGCAAGAAATTTAGTTGCCAGTTGTGCCCATACTACTTTTGCTTCTAAGCTGATAGGCAACTATTTGCACTGCTGTCTTTCAGACCAGATGCAGGAAACAAATTTGTGCAGAAGTTATATGTTGTTGGAGTTGCAAACAGTGTGGTAGATTGCCTGCCTATTGGGCTGCTGGAGACATTTCCCCTTCTCCAAACTACAATGGTAGTAGTCTGTCAGCAGATGATTGCCCTAGATGATCTAGGAGGTGGCAGCTGTAGTGTGAGGAGTAGCATATGCTTGTTCTGCACAATAGGGTCTCAGGGGATGGCAAGAGAACTTGCTGTCTAGTTGAAGATGTCCCTGCTCGTTGCAGAGGTTTTGGACTAGATGATCTTTAAAGGTCCCTTCCAACCCAAACTATTCTATGATTCTAGCTGAGTAAGAATTGAGAGTTCAAGTATCAGTTATATCTGCTTTCATGAGAAATGAAACTAGCTCTAAAACGCTTTTAAAAGGGAGTTGGACTAGAGGATCTGTAAAGGTCCCTTCCAACCCAAACCATTCTATGATTCTATGAACTTTTTCTTTGCCCGTGTCTTCCTCATTCTGGGTTCTGCTGCCATACTTGTTTTGGGGAAGTTTGTGGTCTCACTGTGTGGGAAGCAGCATAAAGCCTTTTGTCAGATTCACGACACTTGACACGCGTTTAAAGCTCTTAGTCTTTGTAAGGTGAGAAGATGATATGGACAAGTTTCGCAGAGAAACTGAGGTGCAGACAAATTGAGTTGCTTGCTCCGACTTCCGCTGCAAACAGGTGAAATGGCTGAAAGTGTGGCCTGGAAGTCATGACTCTCATTCCCGTGACTGAGAGATCGTGTCCACAGCAGAGAGTTCTGGCAGCCTCTTGGGAAAGGATATTGTAGTAAGTGTAAATGTATGTTCATAAATTTTGACTTGGTGATCATTGCTCTTTTCTTAATTGGACGGGTCCCGATGAAAGAAAAAAGGCAGATGTTAATGCTGATATGGTCTGATCCCTCAGATACTTTTGCTGTCACCTGTTGCAGGCTTTGAATAGCACTTACCGGCTGGCTGCTGGTGCACAGGGTGTCTGTGCTAGGTGGGACCTGTCTTCTCCCAGCTGAGAACACAGAGGAGGATGTGATGGATATTGCAGACCTCTATTTTCTCACCTTGTTGCCATGCAAGGCTGCTGAACTGGGATGCTTCAGAAGCACGCGGATATGCAGTTCCCCCTTTCCCTAACCAAACCAGGATGTTGCAGTGCCAATAGGGTTTTCACTGTGACTGGCCCAAATTTGTATAGGGGTGAAATGTGCAAAGCCCAGTCCAGAAAACAAATTTGTATGTGTAGGTGGGTGGGGGGAGGGAGCATTTCCCTTCTCCACTAAAATAATTTTGTTTTCTTGTCCATTTTGTATGTGACCTAACAGACACGCAACTAAGTGTGCCTTTCGAATCATGGCTCTGTCTGGAATTTCAGGTGGCCTTTATCGCCAGGAATTTCTTATTTATTCCAGCATAGCATTTGCAGTGCTTCTAGTAGATCTGGTGAAACTTACCCCAAAATTCAGATGATCAGAAATCTGATAAGCCACTGTATTATTAAATATGATAGTCTCTGCCATTTAAAAGCACAGCATTTTAAGTCTTTCTCACTTGAATCCTCTCAGCTTTCTAAGTGTTGTCTCGTTGAGCAGGCAAGTGTTAAAGGAACAACGCAGTTTAATTCTATTAAAGCACGTGCAGGATCAAGTGTCAGGGTGGGTATCTCTGACCATGATAGGTATCTTCTGCCATAATGGGGAGAGAGAGGCAGTGCATTTGCCTTGTTGGGTGATTTGTCCCAGGGATTTTAGTCGCTGTATTTACCCCTCTCCTTCTTTCAGTGGAAAGGGGCTGTGTTGGAGGGGAAGCCTTTTTTGCAACATCCTGATGTTCTGGTTGCAAGTCTTTACTCCAAGGGCAAGTCATGAGGCTTGTTCCTACTTGAAAAGCAACTTGCTTGTATGATGTTGGCAGCTGAAGATGCGGTATCTAATGCACAATGAAGTCCCTGAGGTTTCATTTTGCTTTTGTTGGATTCTTTATGTTAACAAGTCATCTCACACTTCCAGAAAAGTTGAAACAGAATTAGTACATGATGTAACTAAGTTTTTAAAAAATCCTGACATTATATGTACACCATATTCATCCCAATTGCTGAATTTGTTTCCCGTCTCCAGAGCATCAAAAGCTTCATTTGAAACCCATAAGAAAGATCTCCTGCTACCCCCGCCACTGCCACCCGTGTCTCCTGCACATCCTGCACCAAACTCAACCAAGATGGCCCAAAAGAGACCCAGAAGTGAAAGTGGTGAGCTGCCTGCCATGGATAACACTGCCAGGAGCAAGAGCAACCGCAAGGATCCTTTGTTCTCCAAGCACAAGAAAGTGGAGAGAAATCACTCTGAACTGTCGAAGGGCATCAAAGTAGGTATCCGTTATAACTGGCAGGATGTTTCCTGTGACCCTTGGGTGCTGTGTGATTCTCTTTAGAAACGTGTTCTGAGTATATTAAAAAGGAAGGAGGATAAACCAGCCACCAGAGAAACCTCTTGAAGAATTTTTGCCCCTTTAAGGCTATCTGTGACCATATGTTGCTAGCCTGAAAGCCTGCGTTGTAACTTCTCTGCCGACTTTACATCATCTCTTTTCATCTTACCAGTGAAACATAGTGAGAGGGAGTGGCCGTGTAAAAACTAAAGGCAAGAGAGTCATGTTTATGGTAGTAACTGTTTCTGACTGTAGGCAACTGCAAGTACAATATTGGTGTGACAATAAGTGTGTTTACAAAAGAAAGAGTGGATTTCTTCAAAATAAACAAGCAACCTGTGTTTTTGTCTGGTAACCTGGGTATAAAGTTTTATAGCTTTCTTACAAAATTGTTAATGATCCTTGCAACTGGATCTTTGCATTTTTGGGTTATAAGATTCAATTATATTGCTTTTTACTGGTGGCTGGGTGTGTGTGGTCTAAGTTGTCGTCATGTGTGGGGTTGTTAAGCAAGACTGTGCATGCTGTATTAGCTGGCACTGCTTGCTTTTTCCTGATAATGTAGTGAGTAATGGAAAATCAGCAATTGCTGTGTAGTTAAGCTGGAAATAAATGTGAATGGATATGTGTTCCTGCCTTGGCTAGTGGTCGTGAAAAATGTGCTGCTTGTAGCCTTGCCGCTATCTTAGCCATAGAGGAAGACCCTGGAGAATAGACTATTGCCTGGGACAAATAAACATTCTCTCTTGAAATTTAGGAAAGCCAGACTTTGGAATTGATTTAGATGTATCTCTCTAACCAGCTACATCTCTACTTTGTGTTTTCTCAGGGATCTGCAGGGGATGTCACAGATCCTTTCCCAGTGCCTTCTTTGCCAAATGGTACCTCCAAGCCAAGGAGACCTCAACTGAAGTTTGAAAAGTAAATTTTTGTTTTACACCCCCTGTCTGTACTTTCTGAAGACACCAGGCAAGGCTGGCCCTGCAGCCACCCTGGCTTCTGTTTATTCATGACCACTTCTTCTGGGAGGAAAGAGAGAGTGACAGATGTCTGTACTGCGTTCTCATGTCTGGGACTTACCCCACCCACCACAAAGCAAAGGTCTCATTACAACCGTTCTTGGTTGGAGGAAAGCTACTCTAGAAATGGGGTACTATTTAACTCTGCGAGGAGGTGTCTCTTGTGCCTGCCTATCAGTGGGTTTTGATTTGTCTGATTCTTGACAATTGGCAAACTCATCTGTGACAAGGTGGTGGGCTGGCAGCTGACTTTTTCTGAGAAGTCATGACTCTCTACTTGCTCTGTTTTGTTAGCGCACAGGTGGCTGTGTGCTCTTTGCTTGGTGACTAGATTATCCCAGTGCACAGAAATGTGTGTGGTCCAACTTTACTGTCGTTGATGTGTTGATTGAGACCAAGACCTGTAGAAGCGTTGGTGACCATAACTCTTGTAAGCAGATAACTTGAATGCAAGCTCTTTTGGTTTGAGATGAGTGTGTGGTACTGCAAAGTTTACTGTATGTTTCAATCAAAATATATTTGTAGTATTGTACTTGAGGAAGGATAGGAGATCACATAATACCATCTTTCCATGGGTGAGAAGTAAACCTGGCCTCATAGTAGCCTAACCTCCAGTGTTTTATCATCTTGAAATGTAAGTTTTCAATGTTATTCTAACATACGCTTTTTAAGTGTATCTGTGCATTCAGCTGCTGTGTATTTCTGAACAACATTCATTTAGTTACTATCATACAGTGTTTGATAAGGCTGTAACAGACTTACTGAAACAGGATATTTGGACTCATAGCATTCTTTAGATATGAAGGTAAAATTGCTAATTATCCTACCCTTTTTCTCTGTTTCTCCTCTCCCTGTCCCCAATTCAGACAGCATCCGGTGGAATACTACATAGAAGAGGCCAAGAGGCTGAAGCACAAAGCTGATGCAATGGTAAGCCTTGGACATGTGCTAGAAATGTTAACTAGCTCTTGCATTTGGACTTGATACCTGCGTGCATGTAAGATTCGCTGGCTAACATTATTTCCATACTCCATACTTGGAGTATGTTCAAGGCATATGTGGGGAGGCTGTCTTTATTTGCCAGATGCTCAGACATTTCCCCTTGTTGTAGACACGGCTAGAGAACAGGATTCAGAACTGATATTGTCTGAGGTTAGCAGGCCTGTTAGCTTTGCAGAGCTATCACAAAGACCTTGGAAGATAGATGGAACAGTTAGTTTTAAGACAGTTTATTTTGAAACATCAGGATCCTGATGGTAATTATGTTGCTGGTGAAAAAGACTTGAAAGTGCCCTTTGCAGATGTAACTGGCTTTCTCTGCTATGTGCAGTTTTAACAGTGTGCATGAATTAACGTATTTTTTTGCCAATTACAACTCAGTCAAATAATGTACATTTGCTACTTGCTGTTTACCTGTGAAAATGAAGTGTAGTAGGAAAGCCTCATCTACCTCTCACAAGGCAGGCCTCCAAGACCAGACAATAATATCCAAAAATTGTGAAGGTAATAAATTACTCAAGGAAAGTATTGAGCAAGAGGAGGAGATGCAAATAGCCAGAGCATACAAAGCTGATGACTGGGATCACACTGGGGGTTCTGCTGAGAACCCTTTAAGTATCATCCAGAGGCCTGACTTGCATCTTTTTCTTTCTTCAAATCCTGCCTAACTGGAGAGGAAAGGAATTCAGGTACGCATGAGAGAAGTAGTTTTCGTCTTAGTCTAAAAATGAGAATTTTCTTCCCAACAGACCGACAAGACTGGAAAGGCCTTTCAGTACCTAGATGCTGCCCTTTCCTTCGTTGAATATGGGCTTGCCTTGGAATCAGATGCACAAGCACCAAAATCAGCTTACAGCATATTCAGCGACACCATAGATCTCATCAAGTAAGCGGTTTTCAAAGCGTGACGGTGAGGCAGCACATTAGGAGGGGAAAGGTTAGTTGCACTGCGTGTTTGCGACTGTGGCAGCTCTGGATTCCCACCGTGGAGCAGAGTTCGGGTTGCTGTACAAGCACGAGACAGACAGACGATCCAGAGGCACCGGAGACAGATCCTTTGAAATGTTTCAGCATTGCTTATTGGAAAAAGTGGGCACCATGTCCTCCTCATCATTTGAGCCTTGCAGCTGAGGAACACCAGAGGACACTGGTTATGACAGTGAAGGACATGAAGGAGTTTTTACTTTGTCCAGATCTGAAGTTGCTTTTGCATGTGAGCTCAGTAGTGTTTCAGTTAAAAAAAGCAAAGCAACAGTATAGTGTGTGGAAGAACAGTTAGTGCCCCAAAGGTCTTGCAGCTTGATTGAAGGCAGGTTTATTTTACTGGTTTCTCCCATGTGTCTTTCTACCAGTACACTTTATTTGAGCTTCTTTTAGCAACTTTGCTCATTTAATTTCACAGCTATGGTAGATGTATGTAGATAGTGTGACATACACTGGTAGTGCAACCCAAGGAACCCTGTATTGGATAGAAGAGAGACAGGTATTAGGTTATTCATATTGAAATTGCAGGTTACATGACTGTTTTCAAGAGGTGATTTGACTTCTTGCCTTACAGCTGAAACAGCTGTCGGGATTTTTTTGAGGAAGACTTCAAACATTGTTTTCTTTCTGGTCTTGATGGACTGTGTTTCCAAGATGATGATGTTGCTTTGTTTTCAAAAAGTGTATTTGCTTGTCTGTTTTTTTGCCAAAAGAAACATTTCCACTAGGATGTCTGTCATGTCCAGAAACACTTGAATTAATAGTTCATCTTCAGTAGTGGGGCCACTTACTCTGGGCCCCCAGGCTTGTAGGTGGCCCACGGGAGGCATCTATTTGTAGGGATGTTGCCCGTTAATCAGTGTAAGAGGAGAGCGAGTTGCAAAAGGGGCCACATCTGTTCCCACTGCGTAGAAAACAAGGTATTTTGAGACAGAGTCCTCTGCTGAAAATCATACAAAGCACTCCGTGTCAGGACTAAGAGCTCAGGGCAGGTTTCCTGGCTTTAGGACCAGTGTTTGAGATAATGGCGTGTGCTGTTTTTTCATAAACCATGGGACTTCAGAGCACTGATGGCTGACAAGATACTGTTATTTTGTTTGCCTAGATTCATCATGACATTGAAATCCTTTACGGACTCCTCAGCATCTTCACATGAAAAAGCCTTTGCTGTGTTATGGTGCGTAACCTTTTTTCTGTGCTGTCATATTCTGTTTTTAGACTTGATAGAGTAAAAGACCTGTTACTTTCAGGGGCAAAGGAATGAGTTAAACGGGAATCAGAGTTCTGCAAGGGAAAAAAAACCACAATATAAAAACCAGAATGAACTGGAACATCTCTAAAGTGAACCGGGATATCACAAGGGACCACACTTGGAAGGCACAGGCTCTAAAATTTGATCTGCTGGTCACTTGAGAGTGCATACAGGCTTTCACTTAAGGTGAAAGAATGTGATTTGGCTGCCCATGTTTGAGCTGTGTAAGTGAAGCTGTAGTTGAACATAGCTGAGGCACTTCTGGATGGGAGCTTACTCAGCCCACGGCACCTATAAAGATGCTGCGACCTGTTTATATAAAAGACCAGACATGGCCCTTCCTTGTTGTTCCCCCTCCCACCCCCATGATTTTTTTCACAAGAGTCTTTTTTTAAGATGAGTGGAAGGAGGAGAAATTCTGATCTTTCTTAACTTTGCAGTACAGTTGATGTGTGCCTGCCTTTGTCCCAAAAGGCTGGTGACTGCTTAGCAAGCAGCAGCGAGTGTGAACACTGATGCTTGGGTGTGTTTCTGTTCACAGCATGCGCTCCCAGTCCATTCTGCACATGGCAATGTTTCGTTACAAAAAAGACACTGCAGTAAAGTATTCCAGGGTCCTGAATGACCACTTCAAGGTAGGGCATGCATATTACTAAGCTGCCAGCTGGGTGGCTGCAGTACTGATGTCAGCTGAGTAGCCCAGACCTAACAAGAGTTCTGTTCCTTGCTGCAGAGTTCTTCCAGAGTAACACAAGCACCTTCTCCATGTGTTGCAAGGTGAGATTTAAAAATACATACGTTGTAATGTGTGTATAAGGGTGTGAGTGAAAACAGTAGCTGGAGTATTTGAGTTGCAAGCTGCATTTGAGAGTGCCTCACCACTTGCTTTTTCTTACCACCTGAAATCATAGTGTTAGGGGGCGTGGGTATGATTCTGCTCTCTCTTTCCTGTCTTTTCTCATTGGAAAGGTTTGGGTTTTTTTTTTTTTTTGTTACAATGTCCAGAGTTGTTATGTATTGAGCAAAGTAGTTCTTCACTTGAGCAGGTCAGAGGAGTAAGAAAGGTATCGCCACTATGCTGTTTCAGAGCCCCTGTTGTTATCTTTGCTCTGTTAGTGATGCCTTGAGACTTAATGGGATTCCATCCCCATCTCCCTGGCCGCTGTCCAATAGGACTATGCCTTCACCCTGTGGTAGCATGAATTTGAGGTGATACTTCAATATGTTTCTCTTTTGCTCAGTCACCAATTAACAAAAAGAAACTCCTTTTCTAACTTGTGAGTTATTGAGCGTTTTGTCCTTTCTGTGTATCTGCAGCAGTGTTGCTGTGTGTGTGGCAGCAACAGTAAAAGGCAAGCTGTCACCTAACAGATTAAACCAATGCCCAGCAGACTGGGCCTGTATTTTAGTGACAGTGAGTAAGAGTTTTTCTGTGCGCTGTGGTAATTGCATTTGGCACATAGCTACCCAGCTCCAGATCTGACCCTTTTAAACTCTGCGCTTGAGAGAGGGTTGTGTGGTCTTTAATGGTGATGCTGTTATTACAGTTACTTTTCTGCCACCTTGCACAGTATAGTTTATTGGGAAGTAAATGGTCTCCCACGAGCAGTGGTGGAAGCCCTCATACCAGTGACTAAAATTAGGTTGGTTGAGGTGGTGGGGGTGAAGTGATGTGATGAAGCCAGCCTGTGTCTGGAAGGCAGGCAGCTGACTGCATTTAGCTTCCCTGGATCTATAAATATGTTTGTGTAGGCTGACCTGACTGCTTTGACTAGCTGTCAGAAAGCTCCAGCTTTCATAGGTGGGGAGCTTCAGCATGCCTGAAATGTAAGTAGTTTCTGGTGAAAGCTTCCACAAGTAGGTGCAGATTTTGGAAGGTGGGTTGGTGGCCCTTTCTGATGTCTGGTCCCTCAATTTCTCTTGTCAAGAGGAGTCCTTAGAGTTGCAAATCACTTCAGAAACCTTGGCCTTGCACTCAAAGAACAATTACTTGTTACGTAGCTGAACACATGTCAATTTTCAGCACTCACTCCACACGGCAGACCTGGATGATACCGGATAGCTCCTGCCATAAGGTCGTCTTGTGGCGAGACTTTTAACTCTGAAGTTAATCATTCGTAATGGTGTTTCTTTCTCCTGCAGAAGCACAGGCATGCCTTCTCCTCTTTCTCCAGTGCCCTCTCCTGCCGGTTCTGTGAGTTCTCAGCCGGGATCAAATGCTAGCAACTGCAGTGGCAACATCATTGGGTCTTCAATCACTGTCCCCTATAATATCCCAAGTATCACCTCTTCCTATGTCAATATCACTTCCTATGTCCTCTATGCGCATGATATTTGGGAACAGGCTGAGGCACTGGCCAGGAAGAATAAGGGTAAGTTTTTGCCCTCTGACTTTGCTGTCTTATGTGTTGTCATTATGTATATGTACTTGCTTAAATCCTAACACTCAGTGTAGCAAACGCCATACCTAAAGATCAAAGCATAAAATATGTTGAAATAGACAGCTGTGGCATATTGGCAGAGGTACTTGATGGTGATATATTGATGAGTGATCCAATTAAAAGGTTGTCTTGGTGTCCTCAAATGTCTAAGAGCTCAGGGATGAGTGTATCAAGTGCAGGAAACGTGCCAACTTGCTTCATGGTAACATAAGAAGCATAAGAGGTTTTTTGCCATTGGTTTTTCGTTTTGGGGCCCTTAGCTTTTCTGAGTTGGTTCACTTTCTTTAAAAACAGCTTTTTGGCCTGTAGCCATGTGGTTTAATTTGTTTGTCAAACTTGCAGGTATTTTTGTCTTGAAAAGAGTGAAGCTGGCTTTTCTCCATAACAGAGAAGCTAAGCAGCATTTGAATTTACGTCCTTGCTGGGCACGTGACCAGTATGTTCCAGTAGCATTTCCAAAAATTGCTGCTACTTCTTTTATTTTACAGTTTACAGTCTGGTTAAAAATGTATTGTCCTGTGGTAGGTGCAGTGGTGAATAAGCAAAACCCTAGAGTACATGCAGTTCAGTCTGTAACCTGCCATCCCATGTGGCATTTGCAGTGTCATTTTTCATAAAACACAAAGTTTTGTGAGTTACTTTGGGCGAAGGGATATATTGCCATGATCTGTTGGCAGATTTGCAGAAGAAAATAAGCATGATGTGCCTGGCTGAGTTGTTCGAAGACTGTAAAAATACTCATGCTAACAAGGCAGTCACTGAAATTCAAAAGGCTTTGCAAGTCACCTTTGAATAAAGTAACTCCAGTTGTTGGCTGTCCTGTGAGCAAATCTGTGCTCGCAGCAGCAATTCATATGTAGTGTTTTGGATTATATCCTCAAAAGGCTGATAAAAGACTGTCACGTGGAAGGAGTGGTGGATGCTGCTGGTAAGCCAGAGGAATGAGTCATGGAGGAAAACCTGTGGGAGGGCAGCCTGAGCACACAATCTTGCATCAATCAAGACTAAATTCAGAACCTGCTCTGTGTTGCTGTTTTAATGTAGGGGAACGGTGACTGGGTTAGTAAACACTCCCAAGGGAGTGTATCAGTGCAGGGGAAAAACAAATACTGGTGTAGGCTTGACAGTTATTGTCACTGTTCAGGACAGCGGAGGAGTTTCAGAGCTGGAACCTGTTGATATTCGGTGTAGTGTACACATGCTAAGAGGTACAGAGAGTGAGTACATAAAACTAAAAAAAAGGTCACATGCTTGATTCTTTTATGCAATTCATAGGGCATAAGAAGAAGAGGAAGGAGCAGTGGCCTTCAGCTATCATGTTCCCTTAAATAGGGAAGTCATAAGTCAGTGGAAAGCAGTTAGTTGTGACTGACATTCGAGTCACTTGTGCAGAGCTGAAGTGCTCTCTAGCGGGTCCACAGCCAGGTGCCTCCAGCACAGGACCCAGCTCCTCGCCGTAACTCAGAGCAGCACCATGGATCATGAGGCTGTAACAGGTTGTCTTCTGGCCTCTGATCTCCCACAGCGAGGACAAGCTGAGGTTGCATGCATGCATGTGAAGTCACTCTCTTTTCACATGGTGCTGTGGTCACAGATTATCTTCTGTTTGTTTAGGCAGAGGGGGTTGGACTCCTTGTCCCTGCTCACAGCTCTTCAGTTCCCCATGGAGGGAATGAATACCCATTTTGTAAACAAAAGCAGGAAAATCAGGGGAAATGTATTCTCTGCTTCTGAATTGGAAAGTATTAGAATGAAAGCATTGTGCTCTCTGCTTCTGAAGAGTTCCTCACACAGCCAAGCAGAAATTTTCAGCCTCCAGGTTCAATCTTTGTGTGTAGTGGGGGGGAAAAAAAAAAAAGAGCTGAGAATGGCCAGTTTCTGAAAAGGTATTTGGCAACAAGATCAAGGCTGGAGGGACCGAGGGACTGGGACAAGCCCATGTCACTGGAAGGCAGGTCTTGCAGGAATGCCTTGGAAAGATGACTGGAAGGGAGCGGGTGTGATGATTTGCCATAACTTGCTGTCACCTGCACAGACCATTGCCAGCACAGAGCAGGGCAGCAGGTTCAGATATGCTGCAAGAGCCATCTCCTGCCCATGTGGGAGGAGGAGCGTGGTGCCTGAAGTTGGTGACAGGATAGGAGGACTCTGTTAAATCTGCCTGACATGCCCAGCTATAAGCAACCCAAATCAGAGCTATATAGCCTGGCAAGTTACACAAATTTTTAAACCTGTTCACTTGAGAAATCGTGATGTCTCCAAGGTTTGAGGATGGTTGAAGGAAAGGGACAAGTCCAATGACAGCTGTGTGTGTTTCCAGGCATTGCTCGGAAAAACACTCGGATTTGGCATGCTTAAAATCTGGGTGAAGCATGCGGCGGGGACTGGGGTGTGGACACCCAAACTTTTGCCCACCTACTATGGAGTCTTGATGTCCTTTTAAGCCAGCGCCTGGGGAGGTGGTTCAGTGCGTGTGTGAGTGCGTTTTCCTCTCACGTGCCCTGCCTCGTGTGCTTGACGCTTCCCAGCCTTCTAATATTGCTGAGCTCTCTGCATTAACAACGTGTTTAATGGGACTTGCCAACTCCCAGTGTGCTGCTGTTGCTGCTCCTCGCAGCCCCCTTGCCTGTCAGACATGCCCGTTGTGTGAAACCAACCAAATGTTTTCTCTCTCCCTCCTCTTTTTCCAGATTTTTTTGCTGAACTCAGCACAGCGACGTGCGCTCTGGCACTGAATAGTAGCATGACCGAACTGGTACACTACACTAGACAGGGTTTACAGTGGCTGAGACTGGAAACAAATACGCCTTAACTGGTGCTCAAGGTGGACCTTGAACTTTTTTGCACTTTTGAAGCCTCAGAAACAGTCTGACTTGTTGAATCATTGGATACAAAGTACCTGCAAGGGAAAATAAGTCAACGTGGAAGGGATCTGGTTACACTGGAAAAACTTTGAACTGTGTTTTTAGGGTAGCGTTTTGCTGCCTTGAAAAAGAAGAGGTGGAGGAAAGCCTCAGCATTGATGGCACCTTCCTTTAAAACGACAAAGTGCAATGAATTGTCTGAATGGCTCAATGTATTGATGGTCTATAAACATTTCTGTTGTGAATAACCAGCAGGACAATAATCACACATGAAGAAGTGCCGACAAGAAGGAAATCTGCCTCCAGAGGTTATTATGCAACATCCCACAGTCTGCAAGAGTTGTGTGCCCAGAAGACATGTCAGAGAAGTGTTTTTGTAAGCACGGAGGCAATCTTTGGTGTCTTTGTTCCTCAGATGGCAAGTAGCAACCTCATCAGCACCAAACAGCATTACGTTACAATAGAAACAGCGAAGGCTCTGCCTTGCCTGCTTTCCAGCCTCACCCTCTGGCATTTGTCAGCTGGCTGCTGTCCTGAGAATTGGGGGAAGCCACTGCCTTCAGTGCTGCAAGTTCACTTTTTAAGTCATCACTGCTTTGGTCCTTCTCCTTGCCATGCACTCATGCACATACATGCCCTTAGCACTCAAACTGTGCTACTTAGGGTCTTACTTGGTTTAAGCCTTGTAAGCTAAACACAGTTGAGGTGGCAAAATGACCAGGTGTGGCTGGAAACTGCTCTGCCTCTCTTCTGTGGCGGAGGAACGTCACTCACACTGGGGACTCCTTGCTTTGTTTTGTTTCAGTGGGTGGGGGTGGACAGCTGTACTGGGTCACTGTGATTACTTGGATATTGTTCTGAGTCTGAGAGCTTGCACAGGGAGAAATCACTTCTGTTTAAGGAGGGACTAAGTGGCTGAATGTGGAACACAAGATAAATTATGCATTTGGATATTTGCCTGCAACCACTGCTGGTCTTGGTGAATACCCAAGAGCAGGATTTGGTACCAAAGTAGGACATCCTTCATGTGGGAAATAACTCGTGCTCTTTCTCAGCCAAACTACACGATGGGCCCAGCGACCTAAAATTCTGTCAAGGGAACACAAAAGGGAATAATTAGCTGTTTACAAGCATTTTTTCCTTGTCAGGAGCTGCATTTTTGAAATTGCAATTTTGCAGGTGACAGTAACAGCGAAGGCAGCATCCACAGCATTCGTGTATTCAGTGAGATGACACCCTCCTCTACCCAAAGATTTCCTGTTGTGGGACAGCAGCATCCTGCCATCCTCGTATCTAATAGTGTGCCTTAGCTCTCCAGTCCCCTCTCACATCCCTTGCCCTTTCTCTGACAGACCCGTGGGAGTGGAGAAGAGAAGGATGATATCCTAAAATAATTGTGCTTACAGGAAAGAATTAGCTCCCTTTTCCACATAATTTCAGGATGGAGGTACAGGTCTGCACACGTACAGCAGTACCCCCTTTGTAAAAGACCTGCTCGTGGTTTTGAGGCTCATGAAAACGGACAGTAAATAAATATCAGCAAAAGGTCTGCATTTCCAAAAGTAGTTTCTGCGGAAATGGTCCCTGCCACAGGGAAGCCTGGAGTCATCCTTGCTCTGGGAGAAGCTGATGGGAGCATGCTGTGACTCTGCCCTTGTCTCCAGCACAAGGAAGCTCTCCTCGTGCCTCCCCTGGCAGCGCAGGACCACCGGGATCCTGGCTGGGTCTTCCCACTGCTTCAAAGGAGTGTCCTTTTATGCTCACTTTATTAAAAGTCTTGGTGCATTTCAGGGATAAGCTGTCCTAACCGGTGGAAGGAAGGTCCTTGTCCCTGCCTCCCCGTCCTACCTATGAATCTTCATTTGCACTCCTCCTCCCTGGAGCAGTGACCGCTCGGACTAAGCCGGGGACAGAGAGAGGCTCAGCGTTCGTGTTCTGTTCTCAGGAAGCGCGCAGATGGCCAGCTGGCCTGAAGGCTTGATGTGCACTTTGAAGCTCAATCACAGACTCGTGGGTCGATGCCTTCTTCTGACTTTGTCTTCAAAGCTATTTTTAGGATCACCAGTGGAGGAGGAAGGAAGGAAGAAAGCTTTATTGAACCCGAAAACCACTGTGGGAGTCTGCATGAACCGTAGCAGAGAGTTAGGGGTAAGCGTCAGGTGAAGCAGGGCCACGGGTCCCCCGGTACTTTTGTTTGCGTGCCCCCATCTCCCCCTCTGCTGCCAGGCTGGGTTCGTGTCAGAAAGCCCCTTGTTCTTAGCTTGCCCGCCCAGGGGGATGGCAAGGCAGGGCGTGCAGTTGCCCCCCTCCTGCGGCCAGCTCCGTGCAGCCCGCAGGGGCACCAGCTCTGGCCCTTGCTGGCCCTTTGCTGCCCAGATAGCGATAACCTGTTGCCCTGCTCCTAGAAAAGCTCATGCAAGGGCGTCAGGCAAGCCAAGTCAGTAAGAAGACACCCGGTGAGGGCAGATGAACTCCTGGCATTTGCTTCTGTACAGCTGGGAAAAGGCAGCACATGCTCTGCTACTGTGCGGAGGTGGTTGTGCAAGGGCTGCTCCCGCTCCCAGGGCAAACTCCCTTGGGCTTTGACAGAAACAAGATCGTGGGTATGATTTCATGTCACAGGCATGTGGGGGACTATTTGGGGGCTCTCATTTCAAAAACAATCTGGAAGCATCAGTACCAAGCTACATATAGCAGGAAGCTATGTTTTGTTTCAGGTCATGGAGAAGACTGTTTAAATAATAGGTAACTTTTTAAAAGCCATCATATTTCAACCTTGAGCCAGGTCAGAGGCCTGCAAAGGGTTAGGAAAGATGCTTATCGTTTTCACTTGGGCCTGTTCAGGCCTTTTAAAAAAAAAAAAAAAAAAAAAAAAA
>Ga0065711_1026952_pt1 | contig 56530 bp, 25 predicted proteins | sample Hoacrofraction12_FD_59098 | JGI IMG/M metagenome (GOLD analysis project Ga0065711, IMG submission 59098) | Hoatzin crop microbial communities from Cojedes, Venezuela - Epithelial fraction 12 v2 (version 2) | ecosystem: Host-associated > Birds > Digestive system > Esophagus > Crop | place...
AAAGGGATTATTCAGGAGTCTCTTGTCTTGCAACCATCCCAATATTCACAAAGAACCAAGACTTGTTTCTGACCACCTGAAGTGATAACATTCCCTACATGTTACATTTGTTACATTTACACTATCAAACCATACTGTCATTCAGCCTTAACTTTTCCAAGGCATCCAGTAATATAAGCAGTGCAAGGTGATGGTATATGTTTCAGGCTAGCATGTACAGAGCAAGAATCATATACAAGCATTTGTGAAAAACACATCAACCGTTCTCATGCTTGTTAGAAGCAACTATTTAACAATATTGTGAATGGTCCTTTAAAATTTATCAAATTATAATTCACTTCAAATAAATGTCGTCTCTTAACCTTCTGAGGACTGACTATAATGGATATTATGAATCTGGATTTGCGAAGAAATGTCTCAGTCATATATTAGAAGATCTGTGTTACTGTTTGTCTAAGGCTGAAAGAAAATGGCACTATGTTCAGTCCTTTGCAAAGATTATTTTAACCCCTCTGTATTTCTGCTTTTCTACTTTTTCTTATTTCAACACTGATTTTTCTTGATGAATTCAATGAGATTTATGCAGTATCCTATTTTTATTTATTTTATATCAAAATACACAATTAATAACAACAATGTTATGTCCTTTTCAGGTTTACTGTGCTTTTCACACCCCACCGCATCTTTACATATCACATTTGTTCATCTACATGACCATGTTTTTGCTTAGCTATTTTGCTAAAAGTATCAGGAAAGCTGAGACCTTTATTTCTTTTTTTTGCCGTTGTTCTTTTTTATAATTTTTTTTCCTTTGAAATATTTTACTGAAACTAAAACTAGATAAGCAGGTGAAGCCTGGCACTGGTAAGGTAGGAAGTAGTGGACACCACATGCCCAGCTGTGCTCTCCCAGTGCAATTGCAGCAGCGCAAACCCCACCTGAATTCAGCGCATTTACTGATGAGGTGGGCCAGCAAGGGAAGAGAATCAGGATCCATCTCTAGACCTGGTCTGTGAGCACTAGAGAAATAAAACACACAGGGGAATGGCAGTGTTTTTCCTGTCACCCCTGCAGTAAAACCCAGGGAGAGCAGCCCTGCGGAGCATCTCCTGGTACGAGCGGGATCTGCGGACCCAGAGCAAATTCCCTCGCCAACAGCCGCAGCCAGGGCCTCTCTTGCTGCTAATTAATGTCTTCCTTCCACCTGCATGGCTGCCCCAGCTCCTGCCTCAGCCGCCCAGAAGCTCGGCTCAGGGATGGGGGGCCGAGGGCGCAGAAGGAAGTGCCTCCTGCGTCCACAATGCCGGGGTCGGAGGGCAATGGCTCTTGGAGGGCAGCAGCCGTCACCGACGCTTCCAAAACCACTAGAGAGAATGAAAAGCCGAACACCGGGAATCTGGGCGTTGCATTTTTTCAGGACTGCTGAATAAACATGGGAACGTTTATTTAAAGAAATTACCCAGCTTATATAAACAATTGGGAAAACGTGTCGGGTGATTGGATTTTCATAATCATCAGCTATGGCTTAATTTTAGGGTCAGGGAAGACCTGGAAATGACCTCACTGATGATTAATAGGCTTCAGTAACCTAGTGACCCTCCGAGGTGGACAGGTGGAGCTTCCTTTTGAGCGTTTTAAAACAAATATTGCATTAATTTTTTTTTAATCATGGTCTGTAATAAAATCTGCTTCTATAGGTGTATTATTAAAAGTACTCCAGTGGGTTCTCATCAGTGGACTTCTTCCTAATACGCAATTGAAAAGAGGACTGTGACTATGTAGTAAGAACCCCTCTGGGATACTAGACAATACACAGACACAAGTGGTTTCCTGATTGCACTTATTCACGTACCCAGTGATGAGGTGGCCGTCCCAGCTGCTGAAACTTCAGAAGAGTTAGTCTCATGCTGAGTTTAATGTAATGTCACGACTGTTTACAATTCCTCAGATTCCTCACATGATACTCATCCTCATCAAGACACAACCTCAAGGGGATGCAGGGGGTGGTGTACCATAACACAGTCTTCTCTAATTTGGCTCAGACTATTAACATGGGGAACACAAAGAATATAAAGTTATTTAGAAGATAAAAAAGGGTTGTAAATATTCAGAAATAAGGGAAAACCCATTTGTATGGCTCCTTCACTCTAATTTGAAATGGAAAGGTACGTGTATGTATTTGGGAGATATACACACACACACACTTTTCGAGGGATCCAAGACAAATCAGTTGTCTGACTAGCAGTGTCACTGGTGCTACTGGTCTGATTGTGATTTCTTTATTCAAAACCTATTAGAAACAAGGGATAGTCGCCAAAAATGTCAGTAGGCTTCGGATTACCTGCTACCTCCTTGTTGCTTTGTGGCCAGCCTTGTGCAGTCCCTCCAGTGAGGTGGGAAAAGGTGGGATCACTACCTAACCTCTTTCCACCAGTAAAAGAGAAGAGAATTCTTCCTTTGTACTCTTTCCTACAGAAAGTGAAGAATTTAACTGTTAGAGGAACATAGAAAATCCAAGGAGTCCAGAGCAGGGCCTGAGACTACAAGCATCTTCTGTTAGGACATACAAGAACATGATGGGTTCAGGCCCTCCCTGATCTTTCAAGACGAGGCAAAATGTCCTGTTCCCAGCCTCTTCGGCAGCTTCGTCTTGAATGCAGTAAAGAAGCCTACGTGATTAATGTTTATCTTGGCAATAGTTAGTATTGCTAATGTAAACATGAGAAAATCTTTTTATTAAGTGAAGCATACTTCTTAAAAAGTGTTTTTGAGATGCCCATTTTCATGGAAGAATTACCTTTACAGCTATTACCTATTGTATATCCTCTTATGGACTTTAAGTACTTGTTTTCTGCCCTATATTCAGTTTTTATTCAATGTGTAGCTTTTAATGTGTTAGATATGCAGCTAAAAACTATTTCTTCTTTCCAGAGTAAATTATTTGATTCTCAACACCGGTATTCGTCAATAATCCCCAAAAATGGTAAAAGCTCTAAACTCAAAGTTATAATTAGATCAGGTACAATTTTTGTTGTTGTTAAAAAGGAAATAGCCTTTTTGCCAAGACTGTCAGTTATAACAATGTCAAAGCCAAAGAAAATATTAACATTTTCACTGTACTTTGTTACTGAACAATGCGAATACTTTTCCTCTGTGTTAGGAAATCTCAGCAGGCTCTCCCAGAAGTATGTCTGGATCTGAATCGCTACCCATTTCTCAACCAAAGGTAGCCTAAATAGTTTCGGAGAGGTTCATTGCACACTTCTTCTGTGGATTTCTGGATTGTTTTCTAAAGATTGGACTTGCGATATACGCCCTCAGAGACACCTGTTCGAGGGGCTGTCTTTTCCCACAGAGCAAATTGCTAGACATGGTCAGAAGAGGTGCTTTTGCAGGAAGGTTTTTATGAGAAAGAGGTCTAACAGGATGTTTTCCCTGAGAAGCGGCGTGGAGATGGCAGGGGCAGTCCCTGGGGAGCTGGGGTGTGTACATGAGCCAAGACCTTCATGCAGGGTCTGGCAGTAAGCGGCCACCACAGCCAGCTCTCCGCGTGCCCACCTCCTAGGCTGTCATGGCACTGGGTTTGGGTACGAGCATTGGTACTGCCAACTGCAGCCTCGATAGTGTGTGCGGCACACCACAGAGCACTACCAGCAGCCTATGTGTATACCAGCCACTAGTCACTTCTGCTCAGGATGCTACTTCACTTCTGCCTACCTCCTAGCAAAATCAGCAGAATCATACCCCATCTACTTTCCTCTGGCAACAGAAATTGTCCGCGTATATCCTTGGAAGCAGTCAGCTGCCTGCCGCCGCCTCGGCTTCTTCTGACCTCTCCCATCTCCACTTCTGTCACTGACTCACTGTTACCACCCGCAGCCTGGGCAGCCAAGCTCTTGCTGTCACCCACCCATCACCTAAGCTGAAAAACGCTTTTGGACGGCACAGCACAATGTGAGATTCACCAATTCCAGCAGGTGGTCTTGTCTCTTGGCCATTGTTCCTTTGCGTTTTTCTAAGTGACATGTGGGTGACTGAAGTCATTTCTATTCATGCAGACTGACATGATAGAAATGGTTTCATTTAAAAGAAAGTTACTGAAGAATCTGCTGACAAGTGTAAGAGGAAGGGAAGGTCATCAAAGTTGTGTCAGAACAGAACAAAAGTGTTATGTTCATATGGTTACAAACAAAGCAGAAAGCAATAAACTCTAAGAGTACTTATTCTGGTGGCAGAGGAACATCGGAAAACAGAACAGCAACACCAGCACTAAGCAAGGAGTCACAGTGTCTGAAAAGACAAGTATTTTACTCAAAGAAGTGTGCGTAAAAATACCTATTGGCCACCTATAAAGAATGAAAGGGAAGTAAGAAGCAACTGTTAAGCAACTTTTGCTGCAGGCTAGAGGAAAGCATTCCCCCAATTGTAATAGAGCTTGTCTCACAGGTACTATCTGATGATGTCTGTATGATATGTGTAATACTATGTGGTACTACTGTAAAAGGGATGGTTGTATCTTAAAAACATTCCAGTGTCCCAAGCGGTGTGCAGCCACACTCACCCAGAGGGAGTTCTCCTGCCGATAAGAAATGCACCCAACCACGCAGAGTTCTAGCAGGAAAACTGGAGTCAGCAGATAATGGATTAGGCAATAAATGGTTAATCACTGGCGCATGTGATTTTAAAAGTGGGCAAGGCGTAGAGCTGTATTCTGATCTGGCAGGATGACTATTAGGAGAGACTTCAGAGATCTTATGCTGTGGTTGTATACATACAAGCATGGTAGAGCAACTAAGAGCCTAAAGACCTCCCCTGTAAGCATAAATTAACAGAGAGATAATAATGTGCAGAGGTAGGAATGAAACTTGCGTTGTCATATCTCTGTATGTGCATAGCTACTTGGTAAATGTTACAGATGTTTACATTGAGATGGGCATCTGTAGCCCAGTTCAGAGACCGCTGAATCTTACAGTCGTATAGTACTGATTTTTGATTAATAAAAGCAAAAACTTTGATTAATGCCTACTAATGTGTGTTCAGTCACCACAATTCACAGAGCATGGATTTATTGCAATCAGTATGCCTAAAGCTAAGGGTTGAGTTAGATAACATTTGATCGATGAGCTGAAACTACAAAAAAGTGTTGTTTGGAGAAAGTGACAGACAGAGTAGCAGTCATACAGAGCACACAGGAGTGTGCTTTATTTGTATTTTCACAGCTCAAAGGTGTTGTTGAATCCAACTTTATTTTCCTGTAGAAATGCGAAATGTTGACGATTTGATTATGCTGCAAGAGATGATTGCATTTCCGAATAACCCCTCTAAGTCTGTGACCTTTTCTCCTCCTGGGATGCAGCTTATTTATTGTGGTTTATTGCCTCTCCCTCCTCTCCCACCTAACATGAGACGTTGTCCACTGTCTTGGTAGTCATAATGTTTGCACTGCCTTTCCACTTATTTTTGCTGATTTTATCACTTTTTCCCCCTTCATTCTGTATACTTAATTTGAATAGATTCTTAAACACATAGCTGTGACTTTATTTCCAGGTTGTTATATGCATCAGTTAGACATATATCCCCTTTTTTTCTGTGAAATATTTATTCCTTATTAAGATACCACTTTCACATTTGACAGCCATAACAATTAAGTAGCATACAGGGGGCAGTTTCTACTTCTAAGAACAATCTAAATACTTGCTCCCTAGCACACTGTTCATGCAGCATTGATTGCCAGATTGAAGAGGCAGGATGACACCTAAAATCTTTGTTTTCTGGCCACCCAGTGCTTCCAGTGAAACCAGTCTTGCAGTCTGCACATACCCAGATCTCCCAGTGACTATACAGAAAGTCAGGGTGCATAAATAACCCAGGATCAGCTGCATGAGTATGGGACTTACAGTAACACAGATCTGATATAACTCTTTTAATTATTTTCTAACACAGACGAGGATCCAATGTCTCACTGACTTTGGATATGAGCAGTTTGGGAAGCGTTGAACCTTTCGTTGCTGTGCCAACCCCACGAGAAAAAGTAGCGATGGAATATCTACAGTCAGCCGGCCGCGTCCTGACACGGCAGCAGCTTCGAGATGCAGTTGCATGTTCTCATTTACTTCAAACAGAATTCATGGTGAGTTTAACAACAAGCTTTAAATGAAAATTTTTGACATAATTGGTACAACAGAATCTGGGGAAAAAATAACTGGGCAACACTTCAATGTCAAGGTACAAATCATTTCCAAAGGGCAGATTAGATAGTTTCAAGGTGGTGTTTGAATTTTATGCACTAAAGACAGATAAGTAAGTCAGTTCTATCCACGGATAATACAGATTCCGCTTGGTTTGAAGTCCCATTCATAGGTGGGATAAATGTCATATTAGAGCTACAGGACAATCAGGCAGGACTGTAACACTGTGACAGTTTCAAAGAGTTCAGAAAGGCTATGATGACAGAAAGCAGTAATAATTGGAGACTTTGTTTATTCCCATGTAAATGTCACGTATGTTTTCAATTTGAAGACTAAATTTTTAGTCACTATAAATGACTTTTTGAGTAGGCAGGGACACCTACAGTCAGTCAGTCCAAAATATCTTTAACAAGCACTCCATACAGTAAGCCTAATTTACTCAAGACCAAAAACCTTGAAGTCTCCTACAAGTGTGTTTAATATTTGAAAGTGTAAGAATCTAGGAAGTCAGTGGCCAAGTAGCAACAAGACAGAGCAGAAAAACTCAGACAGGGAAAACACATTATTAAATATTACTTTAAGAAGACGTGAAAAAGACTGGTATTGCAAAGCACCCAGATGAAAGAGGCTATAAGAAACAAGGAGACACTCTTTACCAGGGGAATAGAACAGAGCACAAACTGAAGCCAGCTGAATGTGAAAGCTGAATAAGGCAGGCCAAAAAAGGTTTTGAATTAAAAAAAAAAAATCGTGACTTCATTCTAAAGAGGTCAAAAGCATGAAGCTTACCAAAGAGTACAAGGATCAAAAGATGATCAAAAGGGAAGAAAAGGGATCTGGAGAAGTTGAAGCAATAGGAGGGAAGTGACTTGCATTATTTCCAACTGTGTTGACATAGAAGAGGTAAGGGAATTTCCTACCTCTGTGTCAGGAATAGAATCAGACTGGTAACTGGAGGATCTGTCTGATCCTGAAGTGTTAATGGAAGAGATTCTAGAACAAATCAAGAAAATGAATAAAAGCTACTCACGGGAATAAGCTAGTATTCACCCAGGAATCCTAAAGGAGTTCATGTATGCAATCATTGATGCATTAACTGTGCAGGTGTAGCCCAGAACTTGGGCCCCAGCAGCTGAGGAATCAGAGGGCCAGAGGTAACCGGAGCTTTTTCAGAAGGGCTCCAGAAGAGATCCAGAGAACTGCAGGCCTATGAATCTGATGTCAAAATCAGAGAAATTGGAAGGAATTCTAATAAAGAAAGAAGCCAATAGATATATGAACACGTGCAATACAATGGGGAAAAATCAACACAGTGTAGCATTGGAAGGATTGGTTTCTTCTCGGAGTAAAGGGAGATCACCAGTGGAGTCCCAAAGGTGTCTGTTCTGGAGCTGGTACTGACCAAGATGCTCTTAGGTCATCTGAAAAAGGAATAAATAGTAAGGTTGTGAAGTTTGATGATGACACTGAATTTACAAGGGTAGTAAAATTAAAAATGGACTTCAAAGAAATTACAGAAGGATTTTATGGTGGTGATGAGGCAGAGGAAATGCAGGGTTGATAAATAAAATGTTATGCATTTGGGAGAAAATAGTTTTCGGTACTTTGATGGGTTCTGAAATATAAAGCTAAGAATCTTGGGAAAAGAACTAGAGAATAATATAGAAAACATATTTATGACATTGAAAAAGTCTATACTGCATTCACAACTGCACGATGCTCTGATCTCTCCACTTCCAAGCACATACAGAGTTATGGTGAACATAATGACAGACTACAACAGCTTCTGTATCAGGACATACTAAATAGACAAGGACTCTTCTGGCTGGGAAAGGGACTATGAGAAGCTCTAACGGAAGCTTGTAAAAGCATAATAGCAAAAGGAAGGTGCATATGGAGTGATTATTCATGTTTTTTCATGCCAAAAGAATAGTTTCAGGTGTCCAGTGCAACACAAAGAAAAGCTTGTCCTACTCTTCAAGTTCCCTTGGATGCTGTGCTACCAACTGCTATCAGCGGGTGCCAGAGCAGAGGAACCTAACATTAACAACTGCCCAACCCAAACTTAGCCTATCTTTTTTAGCTTTTACAACTCCTTAGCAAACTAAACTAGACAAGTGAACCTTTTTGAGACTGGTTTAATGGCTTAAATTTAATAAATAGAGCTGCACAGAAACGTGTATCCTAATAAGGCATGTAAGAGCATGAAGACCTATGCAACTACTTGAGCATACTAACAAAGACATACAAAAATTCAGTTCTTACTAAACATACCAGAGCATATGATCCCTCAAGGTTTTGTTTTGTTTTCAGTTTGTTCATGTAAGTCAATAAAATAGATGAGGAGTGCCATCTTACTCTAAAAATGTTTTCATTATGAATAATTGCATCCTACAATAAAGTCCTTTTATTCACCTTTAAAAAGCCAGGGTTTATAGTAAAAGTCATTTGCTTAAGAAAAGTAAATCCCTCAGTTGTTTTACCAAAAACTGATCAGACAGTGTACATGTGAAAAATTATAAGCATTCCACATACTTTTATCACCTATTATGCCATCGGTTCTCTGCCATTCTGCTGCTTAGGCAAGAAAGCTAGAAGAAATACCTTCATCTCATTTAAAACCCCCATGTTAGGAGGCAGCTTGTACAGACCACTTGGTACCTCCATAGAATCCCATTCACCTGAATCCTCTCACACAGCATTCATGAACGGCTTCAGGGCAATAGAGACTCAGTTTTTATTTGTCCCTCAGGGGGGCACAAAATGACTTTGGCCATTCAGTGTTTCCACGGAGTTTTGTAGAAAAGATCATGACTTGTATATTCTACTTTTAACGCATTTTTTAAAATGTGTTTTAAGATGAAGCTGTTGAACAGTATCTGTTTAATATCTTGCTTGCTACTGATAATAATAGCTTTAGTAGGAACTTCAGGTATGCAAAGAACGCAGTGTATAACCCTCACTCATTGTGCTCACTCAGCTTGTTTTAACTAGCTAAAGAAATACAATAAGACAGTCTTCTTAAGACTAAAATTATTAATTCCCATGAAAACCTTCCAAGTGTGCAAAAAGTGAAGAAATGTTCAAAGTATTCAATAGAAAACTGAAACGTGAGCAGTTTGGGGTTATTTTTAGATCTTTAATTAATATTTAATTTTTATTGACAATTTAGGGGGCATTAAATTTATTTTTTAATTGTAAAAATTGGTAAGTTACTATCAAAATATTTTTCCATAATACTTATTAAGAAAAAAGAGCTATTTTCCTTCTTTATTTTAATGCTGACAAAAAGTTTAGCTACTTTTACTTGGGAGAATATACCTGATTTACAAGGAGGAAGAAATATAAATTTCCCAGCATATACTTCTTTAGTAGCCTGAGCCGCTGTTACTCAAAAGCCAGAATGTCTGAAGCTGGTGACAGAACAGAAAAATTAATTATTCCTGAAATACTGGAATGTCATAAAATACAGTCCCACATGGGACAGTGCCAGATTTTCAAATCTGTAAAATTTGGTTGTGGTAAAAATGGAGGGACGCGTACAATGAACATTTGCCTGAATTTTCATAAAATCTGCCACATTTTCTTGAATGCCTTCAGACACCCAAATCATATCACATGGAGTGTATGAACAGCTGTAACATCTAAAGGCTAATGTGAGACAGAATAGCTGCCATCAGAAGAGTGTTGTCCAAGAGAGGCGCAGCAGCCCATGAACAAATATGCATATATGCATAAGCACGTACAATCGCGTGCATGCAACTGAGCACATGAATGTGTGCAACTCATAAGTTATTGTTAATTATTTACATATAATATGTATGTATGTTTGACAAAACAAATTTTTATATATTGTTTGTATAGCTACAGAATTTGTATGATAATTTGCACACATTCACGCCTTCTGCCATCTGCTGGGCTTATTTTACCTGACATTAGCAGGAACGTTATAGCCATACCATCCTGATTTTTTCCTGGAATCATCTCTTGCCAGCTTCAGAGTAAGTGATTTGTCTGTGGCTATGATCCACAGCGTGTTGTCAGATTTCTGTCTGTGCCCTTGGCCCCACAAGTACTTACTGCTGGAAGGAGCTCACTGACTAGAAAGTGTTTACAGGATGTAAGTGATTAATATTATTAATTGACCTTGTTGGCCCAGAGAAATGCATTTCTGTTTTCAACTCGGCGGCATTTCTCTATCTGTCAGTAACTCACCAACTGATGTACTATTTTCAAATTTCAGCAGGCAAGGGGAGGGAGACAGCCAGGTGGCTGGAAGAGCCCCGCTGACCATCGTCTTTTGTTGGGCAGGCAGAGGACTCTTCCTCACACATCTTTTTCCAGTCTCTGTAGATGACAGATGAAGATCACATTAAACATAGGCTTAATGTATTGCTCGCTCTCAGTTTGGTCAGCAGTGAAACTTTCCAGAAGCCACGCACTGGTAGTGGTTGTACTAAGCCAGGACTGAACCAGGGAAGCTCTAGGTCAGCCACTAGCTCATTCCAGAGGCAGTTAGGACACCTCAGAGCCCAAGGGTCAAGGGGAAGAGTCTTGCAGAGGTCACCAACGGGAAGGGGTGGAAGTCAGATGTGGGTATGAGAGGGGTGTGGGAGCTCTTTTTGTGGCTGCAGGGAAGTGGAAGGGGCATCAGAAGCAGGACAGAGGTGAGATGGTTTGGCCTGAAGGGATGGGATGAAGCTTGTGCAGGAGTGGAGCCTCACAACTGAGAACATCCTGCCCTTAGCACAGGCATCGGATGGATGGCAGTATAGGGAGATGAAAAAGGATTGGGTGAAGTACCTGCAAGTAAGGTGTATCTTAGCAGCAATACTTTGCCTAGCCTGAAATTAAAGGCAGCAAGTTATTCTCTTGAGGAGTCAGCTAAAGAGCAAGGAGGATATGGAAGAAGAAACTGAGTGAGGGAGAGAGGAAGAATAAAGAAGGCCCACTAAACACACGGGCGTTAGGCAGAGAAGGTAGAGAAATAAAAACCAACAGAGAAGTTGCAGCCTCATGTAGCAAGATGTTCAGAAGCCAAGTTGGGAAGCAGAAAAGAATCAAATCAATTCGTATTGACCCATCTCAATTTCACTTAGTTTTGTCTTCTCTTCAAGAAGAAAAGTAAGAGGATAGCATCCCCCTGCTTGGTGAACCCATGTAAAGCTCTGCTGCTGGATGCATCCTTGGCAAGATGTTAAGGGTCTTGTACCTCTTGCTTTCACAAAAGTCTGCAGCAGCCAGTCATGCTGAGCAGGACCAGAGCCTGAGTCCGAAGGGCAGTGGCCATGCATCTCATCTGTGCCAAAGCCCTGGGCAGGCCTTATCCTGTGGAGTTAGAAACCGGCTGATTTTGGAGGAAAATCCTCAAGTACATTTTCCAATGGTGCAAGTCAAAGCAGGTTTGCACTGAATAGGGCAGGAACATACCTTCTGTGCCTCCTCCTGTTCCTATATGTCTGTAAGAGGCAAATATTTAATATGCTGCTGTCTCTTTGGATAAATGTCCCAGTCTAGCCACGAAGTTTTCAAGTCTCTAGTAATGACTGTGCTTTTAAGTAGAAGTCTTAATTTACTGCAGATCAAATTCCAGCTTACCCTAAGATAATTTAAATAGTGGTGGCCAAAAAAAATCAGTGAAAAATGAAGAACTGAGTCAACAGAAGCATTTTTCAAACGTGATTTTGCCAGATTGTTTTGGTTGGTAAAACATCCCTCAAGATCAGGAACAAAACCCTTACATGTTTCAAATGGTGGTTTTTATTCAATTGTAACAACACTAACAATGCCTCAGGACCTCAAAATCAAAATTATTCTTCTTCCCCCTTAGACCAACATTTTGTCCAATGAAAAATTCGAAGAATTTTACTTTTCATGCAGACAAATGATTTGAAAAACAGTAATTTTAAGTTGATCAGAAGTTCATCATTTGTATATTTTTGGAACTTCAAACAAACTGTCACACTAGTTACTTGCACATCTGTGTATTTAAAAAAAACTACATGGGTCAGTCACTTAAACATCAAAATGAGAATCAAGAGAAACAGTTTCAGATTTTTATTACACTTTTGAGTCACTGAATGCAAAAGAATAAGGCACTTCATTCTAGTAGTTAAGAGCTTTGCACAAAATTTAAAAAAAAAATTGCCATATATTAATATTTAATTATTTTGAAAGTTCTTCCCCCAGTTATGTAAAATATTGCAATTCTCTGCTACAGTACCACACTTTTCAACTCCACTTTTCTAGAACTATTGTGTATTTTAACTTCTATCCTAATACTGTAAAAACTTTGCTTTTAATAATTCATCAGAAATGTTCCTTGGAAGTCACCCCTTCAATATGCAACTCCTTGTGTTTATTAAAGGAAGGGTGTTGACAGGCTTGAGGTGGGAACCACTTTTTTTCTTAATAACTTTGATGTCAAAAGACAGTTGTGTAACAACAGATGGCCTTCTGGTGATAATTTCCTGCATGGCTCCTCTGGAAACACCAATCTGATTTAATTTATTTTTTATAGGAAATACCAATGAATTTTGTGGATCCCAAAGAAATTGACATCCCGAGTCATGGAACTAAAAACCGCTATAAAACAATTTTGCCAAGTAAGTGAGTTAGCCCATGGTTTCCTACTATGACATTCAGTTCTGCTTTGAGAACATATTGCTGCTGAAATCTAGCTGTCTTTATCTTTGATCTTTGTGTACCTATTCACAAACGTATTTACAGTCTACATAGAAAGACAACAAAAGCCCAGTGCTGTAGGACTGGCAAATGCAGAACTCTCACTGGATGCCTTAGTAGGTACAGGCTGTGGTGGCATCCCAACCACATACTGAAATGCACCCTGAGTGCAACCTGGTTTTCTCTGGAGGACAGGTCAGGCAGGTGGGTAGAGAGAGGTCTGCTGGGCCTCACAGCAGCTCCCCTGATCTGGAGGATGAGAGGGCCAAGACTGTTGCCCTCAGCACAGCCCACACCATCTTGCAGTCACTGAATTCCCTCCGGTTGGGTCAAGCTGCTTGGGATCCTGTCCAAGGTTAAGTGGTCCAGACCAAAAAAAGTAAGTGCATCCCATCCTTTCTTGTAGTGGACTTCCATCTTTGTAAGTCCTCTGGTGGTATTCTTCTTCTCCATGTGCCACACAGCTTTGTGGAAACCTGTTTACGTTAGTAAGAAAACTACTCTCACACAGTGCAGCCTCATCGTTGCTGTAAACATGTTATTGCTTTGCTATATTGCTTCTGTATTTTCATTGGGCCAAATTATTTTTTTCTGATGAAGTAACAATTACTTTATTATAATTAGAGGTGACTGAAAACTTTTCAGTGGAATGGTTTTCCTTCAAAGTACATGTTTCTCTGAAATGCAACCATTTTCATAACATTTGCAGAGGGATAATGAGATATTCCATTTCTCCTTTATTAATCTTTTTGGTTTGTGTTAAGTTTTAAAATAGGTTGCTGAAGTTTTAACATTGCACTAAATATACACATAAATAGTTGTGTTTCTATAATATTTTGACATCATCAAAGTGAAAAAGTTCAGTGATTCAAAATGTTGGGGGACCCTCCCACAGAAAAATGTAAACACATCCCTTTGCTTAGGCTTGGAATTAAGAATACTTTTTAAATGACAGCATCTCCTATCAACTAGAAATTTGTTTTCTAATCATCTCTAAAATGTCCTTGTAGGCCTGTTTTATATATTAGTCACGCGAATTCACACACTTTAAATGACAAGGTTTCTTTCGGTGAGCCTGAACGCATTGTAAATTGTTCATATCATACAAAGACCTTGCAGTCAAATTAATGAAAACTGATGGCCTTCAGCCGCTAGATTGGTCTCGGAAATGCGATCCATAGCTGGGAAAGAAACTCGTTGTGTGGAGTCCTCGCTTCCCTTCAGCCCCCAGTAAAATTCCCATTGACTTCAAGGTTAATTCATCTATTGCAACTAATAGCGTGTGCAGCTGAGTGCGATGGAGGAATGTTGAAGGCAATTAAAGAAAGTCAGCAACTGAATGCAAGTTATATACCAAGTAAAAAAATTCAGCATACCTTAGAATCTGGCCCAGTGTCAACAGGATGTACACCGAGGATGAAATCCTGACCCCTTTGACGACATCAGGACTTTTGCCATCAGCTGCAGTGGAGCCAGGATATCACCAAAACCCCCCCGCCTGATGAGCGGATTTTTGGAAGGCTTTCTCCCTTCCCATAGCATCTCGCGACCGAGCTGCCACAGCCACCACAGCGTTCACCTTCAGCAGTGCCTTGCAAATGCAGTGAGTCCTGCTTCACTGCAGCATGTGTTTTGAATCGGGACACAACAACTGGGCTGTGGTTGACGCAGATGAGCTTTGAGAATGAGCGTGCCTTTGTGTTTTCACCTCCAGTTAGCCAGGACGTGCCGCTAACTCCGAGGCACATTTTCTGTCCAAGCACGCAGCCGGTGCGCACCACAGCTACTTACTGACAGGTGCTTTGTAACCGCCTCTGACAGAAATCAAAAGGTCTGCTGTGTGTTAGCACCAGGCTGTTTCAAAGAAGATACTTTGAGGATTGAGGCACATGCTCATAATAAACACTTGCACACCCCACACTCAGTCCGAGAGTGTTTGGAAATTACTGGAGTGATTAAATAGAACAGCATTCCTGGTTTCCTGCTCCGATGATACCAACCCGCTGCTTCGTATGCCCGTGTCAGCTTTTCCATTCCCAGCGCTGGGTGCGTCTCCTGAACTGGGGCACCTGTGGTGACAAGTGACGTTGGAGGTGGTGGATTATCTCCTAAAAATGCCCAGTCCTGCCAGCTCCGCCCTCTGCGCTGTGGAGGGTGTTCTTGTTTTCTAAGAGATAATTCTTTGGGTGCATGAGGGCAGGTTCATGTTAATAGATACTACCCAGCCAGCCACACTCATGTGAAATAAAATGAATGCTATAAAGTGCAGGAAAATGTTACATTTCTATGAAAAATGTTTCAGTTTCAGTATAACGTAGAAAATGCTCTTAGGCAAACACTGGGATGCCTCTTTAGGTTTTTTTTTTTTTACTTTATAATAATATGCTAATACAACTAATGAGGGGACAGTGTGGGATCAGAGGCAAGTGGTGAAACAGTTCCTTAAAATCACTGTTTCTTCATCCCTCCTCCTGACTGCAATCCCACCCACTGGTCCTGTTAAACCTGGCTCCATATCTTCAGCTGCATTCCCTCTGCCATCGGCCGACAGCATTTCTTGCTCTCTCTGAGCAGGTTCCCAGTCTTTCACACGGATTTCCCAGTCTCTCACCAGAGTCACATCCTTGCAGCATAACCAGTCCCGCTGCTCCCTCATCATCCTCTTACATTTTCACCTTTGCTTGCTGTCTCCTGCAGCTGCAGCTACATGTCCCCGCAGCAGGACCTCATCTCCGAAGCCCTGTGTCTTTTCCCCTTGCTATCTCATGCTTCCACCACAAACCATAAGCAGAATTCCCGAGCACGCGTGGGCCCTTGCTTACAAAGGAGCAAGTGGCTTAATGCTACTCTGTGGATGTCCCTCCAGTCCCTGCAGAACAGCGGATTCACAGTAACTTGAAGGTTGATAGCGCTTGGTGGGTCAGACCTGCAAATCCACAAGCTGCTGCTTGAAGTGCTTGTGCGAAAACTGGCTCTGGCACTCCAGTTAAACGCAAGTGGAAACAACTCTAAATCTTATGAACAAACCACTTTATTATGCAAGTTTACAGAAAGATGCTGGAAAACGATTCTCTTGATATTCAGAATTTTCAAGCACCCTTGCACTACAGTCCTGACTACGAACGATCACTTTTGCTCTAGTCCTGCTCTCTAATGAAGGCCATAGGATCACCAGATCATACTTACAAAGCAGAAGGAGAAAATCTGTTTAATCTTGGTGGTACTCAACACGGCTTCATCAAAGCGTTATTGTATATCCGTGTGAGTTGACAAAATATGTCCTAGATGTGGTCACTAGTATCATGATATGTATAATATTTCTAAAAATAGCCACTGCCATAATAATTGATCTATGTTAGATTGCATAGCTAAAAATGTAAATGGATATTAGGCAGATCGAATTTCTAGTAGATAAGAAAGATTCCCTTTGTGTGAATGAAACTTTATTTTGTAATGCTGAAGCATGTTTTAAAATGCTGAAGCACTCACCATGATAAATCTCTTAAGTTATCCATGGACAAATCCTGGATTATATTGGAAGTGCCAGGAAATGATTCAGATGAGATTACAAAATGGTGTATAGTTTACAGGTGTTATATACATGAGGTTTTTGAGGCAGTTGTATTATTTGCTAGTCTAATAGCCTATTCCCCACCTGGCAGAGATTGAGATGCAGTCTGGTATGATTCTTCCGCATCCTGTGTTACAATGTTTACCAAATAATACCAGTATCCGTAATTCATTTACAGACGGCAAGAAAAAACAGGCAAAATAGAGGTGGATGAATTTCAAAATGTTTCACCGTCTGAAAGATTTATGATCCTTTGGGCTGCAAGTGTGAGAACAGTCTGCCTCACAAGATTTTTTACTTCCTTTCCTGCTCACAAAACAGAAATACCTTAAGGACAGCCCTTCTCACAGTATTTCAGACCTACTGTTGGTAAGACAACTAAGACTGGACTAGGAGTTCAGGAGACAAATGCAGTTCATGGGGGCAAGCTACAGCTCCTTTAACACCCTCATATTCCACCAGCCTGGTAAATTCAGGCCATTATTAACTTGTTAAAGATGGAGTTAGAGGAAGCTTCTGTTATTCTAATGGAAGAAGTGTTCCAGTCTTCCTAGATAAATGGAAGAAAACAGCAGTAATTTTGCCTCAGTTAAAATTTTATGAGACATTTTTTATTAGTAATTGTAAGTGCTTAACAGCTCTGCTGCATTTCAAGATGCTTTACAAACATTGATGAATTCAGCCTTGCAGCCACCATCTGTCTCTTTCTGCTGTAGCCTCAGACATTCAGACTTTGCCATGCTTGAGGAAAAGATTATTACCTCCAAGGTGTTTGTCATTCAGGAGGACGCTAATTACTTCCATTTGTGTCTGATGATTGCCTAGTAGCTCAGGATCTTTAGCAGCACTCGGGTTTTCCTCATTCCAGAGCTGTGTTTACAGCACTTACCTATTTCATAACTGATCAGGACTGACAATTTAGAAAAGATTCCCATTCGGAAGCAGTATTTGTTTCGTTGATTGGAGTTGGAACGAGGTCTCAGCAATTGCGAGACTGATTTAGCTGCTTCTTAGTAACAGAGGGATTAATCGCAAGATGTGGCAACTGAACTGGATGTTGAGTCTGCTTGGAAGAGGTTTTTTAAGGTAGGGGTCAAGCTACACTAGAATCAGAGGCATTGTATGAGCTAGAGGAAGCGAGTGTTTTTTCAAGGCCACGTAGCCTAAGGCATTTGTGGAAATGGCTAATAATCATTCTGTGCTGAAAAGGAATGAGAGGTTTCCTGTCCTCATATTGTTAAGGGGCAAAAAAAAGCTCTAAGTGAAAAAGTTGGGAAAGCTAGTACAAAGAGTTTTTAACACAATCTAACCAGGGTTCATGTTGTGCTATTAATGCAGAGGCCAAGACTTCCATGCACGGACTTTGAACTAGAAATCATGCATTCATTTGCACGTTTTAAGAAGAATAATACTTTCAAGACAACAGCCTGGGTCTGCAAAGGCTCCACTCCTGTCCTGTGACCCCCAGTGGGAAAAGGACATAAAGTATATTTGGGATCATCCCTCCTCTTCCTTTGATTTGCAAAGGTTTTATCTTGTTCTTAGGAACAGGATGAAAGTCACAAAAGAAATCCAAAAGCAACTCTGAAAATACCAGGATTTGCTACAGCATATGTACGTTGATTACTGTACATTGAGCAGGGCCACATAATCAATAGTGTTTCCATATCACTCTCCAGTTCAGCATCTGCGTATGTATCTTTGAACACATTGCCTAGATTGCGCTCAGCAGCTATCCAGAAACTATCTCCAAACCAATAGGTGTCTGTATACTTCCAAAATGCTGCTGATTCTAATTAATTATTTAAGCAAATTGCCAGATTATTTTTTTCAGTACAGAAATATTTCCATATCATTTTGTTAACAGTAGAATATTTTTTCAGAAAAGATGTGAAAAAAGTCAAAGTGTGCCCTAGACAGCCACAACATAGGCACCTAACTCCCCTTCTCCTTATCTCTTTCTGTTATGCTGTGTAATTGAGAATTTACTGGGTTTTATTCCAAAAGGGTAATACATGGCGGATCACATCATCACAACTGAGCAAGCAAAAGCTTTCTTTGCAGGAGGGATTTAGTAACCCCCAGTTCTATACTTAATGGAACTGGCCCTCACTCCATTCTAGATCATCCAGGACAGTGAAGGAAAGAAGAGCATGAAGAAAAATGTTCCAGTATTTTGGCATTGTGTCTCCAGTCTAGTACACATGAATGGTGACAGATTGTGTCAGATGAGAACACAGGACTGAAGGGAAGGATATGGATTACCTAGTCCAGACCCTCACAGTGAATTTAAATTGGTATAAAAACACATAGCTGATTTAATCCCAAGCAGAGGGAGCTTTTCACAGAATCATACAATGGTTTGGGTTGGAAGGGACCTTATAGATCATTTAATCCCAACCTCCATGCCATGGGCAGGGACACCTTCCGCTAGATCAGGTTGCTCAAAGCCCCATCCTTTTCTTAATTTCAACCCAGCTGTAGTCATTGGAACAGTACAGATTCAGGCAAAGACATCAAAGTTGAATCCAAAGGACTTGGTGTAATTATCTAGCATCATACAATGATATGACACAGGCAGGTCAGCTTGATGCTCAACACAGACAGACTAGACCTGGTTGCACACTGCCTGAGCCTGATAATGCTGCTTCAATGTGCACAGCTTGCTGAGATACCTCTATGCAGCCCAGCATCGTGCAGTATAGATGTACCTTAGTTACACGTGCTGATCCTTTGCAGAGGGAAAAATTTGATGCATAAATCTTTAGTGCTTGACAACCCCGAGTAACAATAGATTATTTTCTTCAACAAGACTTTGACTCTCTATAGAAATCTTCTAATTATGGATTTTCTTTTCAATTTCCATCTTCCTTGTGCTCTTAGATCCTCTAAGCAGAGTGTATTTGAAACCAAAAAATCCATCTGACTCTTTGAGTACCTACATAAATGCTAACTACATTAGGGTAAGTAAATGTACACTCTTCATGTGCTTTTGAGACAATATTTGATTTTCCACGTGAATAGCTGATTTTGCCAAGGTGCCGCTCATTTTGTTCCTACCCATTGTCATTGATAAATCCTAATCTTTTTGTCTGTGTGATAGAAATAGTTTCATAAGCTGTTTGTAACAAAGACCACATAGCCATGAATGTACTAAAATGGTTGCAGTAACAAAACTATTTATCAAATTGTTTATAAAAAACATTAAGAAACACATGCATTACTATTTGTTGGCTTCAGTATTCACCGTTTAATATTGTCCTACTGCCTTACAGTAAGGAAAAGATGTTACCTGTTAACAGTGACAGAGATATCAGTATTTTGGTAAAGAGAAGATCAGAGTCAACAGCAATATAAGCTGTATGGTTGCTTGTTGAAGTCATATAATTCACAAACAAGTTCAGTAGTGATGGGTTTTTTTCATGCATAACTATATGAATTCATAGTCCTAAAATCACCAGTTAAGTAATTAAATAAATGCTGTAACAAGTTTGTGAAAAGGAGCATAAACAGCTGTGTTAAACATACACACATGCAGCAGCACACACACACTCGTTTACATTTTACTCCCTATATTGAACAGCTACATGATACAAAGACTTTACCAGAATGAGCCCTGTTGGAAAGCGTTATTTCTAAGTGTCAGCAATACTATAATTCTCGATCACACACACACACAGAGCCTTCCTGAACTCATGGCACAGTGTATGCTGAATAGACTACTAAGAAACTACTTCAGTCATGTTTTAGGAGTGTAGTCCTCCACCTGCAAAATTAAATGTTTTGATTAATGTACCAGATCCTCAGCTGGCATAAATGTAATAGTGCAACTGAAATTTGGCCCCAGAGCTCTACAGTGATGTTGCTTATTTAAATAAGAGTACATGAACATATATGTACACATCCCACATGCCCCTTACCCTGCCTCACTTTAAAACCTGTACTTCCAGTGTTTTATATGACAGACATCATTATATAACTAAACAGGGCAGTTCTCTTTGGAGAGCAACTCTTCCACCAGTCAGGCCATATTTTGAGTCCTCTAAGGTCTCCCTTTTCCCCATGCCACCACACTTCAGTCCAACGTATGGTGATTTCTGCTGCTGCTAACACTGGTTGAACTGTCAGCAACTGCAGAAAAAATACAACTCAGCAATGAAATGAAATTTCACATCCATGTATGCAATATCGTGAGGCTTGGACAAAGTATATTCAGGCAGATTGGCGAGTAGAAGGAGGACTGTTCATACCAGCTGAGGATATATCCCATTGGTTCATGCAATGAGTAACAGCTGTCAGGGAGAAAGGGACCCAAAAGGAAGACCCATGGCTAGAGGCTCCCGCACAGCCTCCAGCTGTTCTCCATTCACTCATCTACTTCAGGCATTGCCAGGCTCTCCTGATCTCTATTATTCTTGGGCACCCTGTCACTGCACAAACTCACAAGTTCTCCTCACCCTAAAAATCAGAAGGTAATCTCTTGTTTTCCCCATTTCTTCTTGCCTTTCCTTTCCCTCTGCTTCCCCACTGCTTGCCTGACCTTTCTTTGACCTCCTATACACTTGTGTGTCTTGGGACTCCTTCTACAGATACACTGTCCTGCCTATAAGGTCTCATAAAGGCACTTCTTCCTTAGCAAAAATGCATAGCAGAGTCTTTGATTCCTCAAGCACTGAAGTATTTTAAATCTTTTTTCCTGTTATGAATCTTAGTAGAAACCAGTTTTATAGTTCTCATTTTTTTTCTGTGGCTTGTTGACTGTAAACTATCTTGTAAACACTGCAGCAATATAAATCATGGATTAAAGTACCATCAGATGATGGAAAGCCCCAACAACTTGGAGAACAAGTGCAAGGTAGAAGAAGCCAAGTAAGCAGGGAAATTTGAGAGGAATTGATGTATTCTCAGGACCATTTCAGTCCATCTAATCAGTAGTTTCCAGAGGAAAAACTGTTCTACTGAAAAATTTCTGATCTGCTCTACCATGAGTCATAACTGCTTTCAGTTCAAATATTCAAATAACTTCTTTTTCTTTTAATTCCAGATTCATTTTTCTGCTCTTTTAGAACATTCACCTGCAATTTTTGTCGACGACATGAATTTCAAGTAAATGCTTTTTTGTCTGTTTCTAAACCAGGGATATGGAGGTAAAGAGAAAGCTTTCATTGCAACTCAGGGACCCATGATTAATACCGTGAATGATTTCTGGCAGATGGTTTGGCAAGAAGACAGCCCTGTCATTGTCATGATCACAAAGCTGAAAGAAAAAAATGAGGTACAACAACTAGCGAAACTCAGAAATTATTCCTATGGCTGCATACTGTAGAAAGAACCTTAGCAGATATGGAAAGAAGCTAGCAGATAACCGGCTCTTAAATATTCTGGTAATGGGCAATGTAAAAAGTAATGTTGGGGTAGCCAAATACACCAAAAGCAATTGCATAGCATTCATAAAAGATGTATTAAAAAAAACCAAAAAGGAATTCCATTTTCTAGATCTTCACTCTTGGGTTCATAATTGTTCAAGAAACACCTCAATTATCTGTTGGTCACCTCTGTGCTTCTTGCTGCTTTCAGGTACATAAAGAATAGCTGGTTAGCGTTATGATTAGAGTTTTCCTGACATGGCAGAAGTTTGCACTTTGCTATAATGGCAGGTTTTGCATCCATTCCAGATATTACAAGCCTTCTGGACCTTCCCAGAAATACAGTTTGAGCTCCCAAATGGCAGTACTATGAGGGCACTTAGCCAGAATGGAAACACATGGCTCTTTACCTTAGTACCAAGTAGAGATGACAATTGTATTTTAATTGCTAATGGCCATCTAATTGCCTGTTATACATTCTGTGACTTTTGGACTGATTCCCAATTACATCTTTAATAGCTTTATTTAGTGTTCATGTAAATTGTTGCCAGGCTTTTCTTGATAGTGCCAGAGTCCATATTTGTGACTGCCAGATATTAGGAACGAAAATCACTATTCCATGCAGACACAAAGCTCTGGTTTGGAAGTTTGAGTGTTAAAGAAGTGGTTTACAGGGCTAGTGGACAAGAGAGAGACAGACATGAAGGAGTTTGACTTCTTTCTTGTGTCCAAACGTCTAGACTCGGTAGCAATTCCCAGCTCCAGGTAGGTATTTCAACCAACTCTCAACACTATGCCAGGTAAGCAGCAGGGCTATATTACCCCTGCTCCACTCACCCCCCTGCCCTACAAACTCAGATGCATGTGATGATAGAGAAACAGAGTTTATTCAGACAAAATTGCCAGTCTGAGTGATCAAGGGATCTGAATGCGTTCCAACGGCTCAAACTCACTGGTCCATTTAAATGTGGACTCAGTAGGCACACTCTTCTTTCTTCTGCACTTGGCCATAGCTTGGCTGTTTGTCACTCTGAGTTTGGGCTTCTAATGTGAACTCGCTTTAAAATCCAGTGGATTTCAAGAAAGCTGTGTATAAAAAGTAGGTTGGTCCTGTAAAATACGCCAGGATGTATTTCCAGATCAGGTGCCGTTTTGCAGTAGACTGTTCAGACAAGTGCCCAGAAGCCTACATTAAAAAGATTACTTCTGAAAACACAGAAAACTTACCCCAGTCTAATTGGCCAGAAGAATAAGTATTTCACAGAGGAAATGCTGACTGTTTAAACACTCACATCTGACACTGTGTGAGAAGAATGACTTCAAAGAAGTGCCCAGTGGTTTCCAACATATCAGGAAGCCCTGTGTTTACCTGAGTTACGCAGGCTCTAGGCGCTAGTGTTTATCCGCATTGTTGTGGCCTGGCAGTGGGAATTTCCTCCTAGTAGAAAGGGTGGGGAATCTCAAATCATTCCCAGGCTATAAAGAGAGGCTCTGTTTGCACAAGCTGTCCTGCTCTGTCTAGAAACCTTAGGAACTCTCCCACTGTTGGTGGGTTCCTCCTGAAACCTTGCTTGCTATTGGAAAGAAAACAGCTCAGCTAATGGCTATGCTCAGCATATTAACTTCACTGTTGAAGTTTTTTCTTTCTACAGAGAAAGCAAGAGCAGATGCTATTTAGCATAGTAGCACTTGATATTTTCTTTTCTCTGTGGTCTGCTTTATTTCTATCGTTTTCATGGAGGTCCACCCGCAATATACTTGCATACAAACACTTTTGTATGTGAAAGCGTACTCATCCACATCCACCCCTGCACAAATAAACCCGACTCTCAGGTATAAGCTCCATTCCTCAGCTGGCATAACATCAGTCAGCCTCCATTTGGGTTATAATATATTATAATGTATAATATAATTATCTAGGACAATCTTGTTAACTCACTATTTCAAGCTCATAATATTTTTCATGTAACATTTTTTCCCTCAGTTGGTCTATAGACACTTCTATCTACACAGAGCAAAGTAGATTTTGGAATTCGGAAATCCAACTTCTTGCAGAATTCACATAAGCCTCTTTGAAGATCACTTATTAGTTGAGTATTGGCACCATAGATATGTCTTAGATTTTGGAAAAACTTGAGAAGATTTGATCCTAACTTGGAGGATTTTAGTACATAAAGACAAATCCTGCAAGCTGTCTTAAAGTACACCTCTCATGCTGGAGTTGTTAGTAGTGACAGTAAATAGAGTACAGGAGTGAAAAGGGATTCTGGAATTCAAGATTTGTTGTGCTTATTCCTTACTGTTGTGTCTTGGCCTGGTTATTGAGACATTTGATATGTAACATTTTTGGCACAGCTATATGGAAAAATAAAGAAGTGGAGCTGAAGTAAAGCAACTTCACAAATATTTGAGAATTGTTAAACCTGTTTTGTTCAGGGTCCAAATCCAGGGAAAGCAAAGCAAGTAAATAACCCGTCAGCTGAGAGCACCTTCCTGCATTCAGCAGAATTGTCTGGGTGACCAGGCTGCAACAGGAGCAAACTTGCTGGCAAATTAAAAAAGCCTGAGCACAGACAGACAGCGGCAAATAGCAGGGGCCAGTCCCTGCCCAAGACAGGGCTGGACCCTCCTCAGTTATGGACATCCACCTCAGGAGAGGTCCCATGGAGCTTGGCACGTGGTAGGCATGGGGGAATGGGGGGAGCCTCAGCCTGCAGCCCTGTCACAGGGGGAAGGACAAAGGCTGAAATCAATTAAAGGTCATGTGAGATACTGTTTCTTGTATAAACTTCCTGTTCAGGTCAGGGAATGTTGGTTTTGGTTTTAGAAAAAAAAAAAAAAGGTCAGGTACCAGATCAGAAATAAATAATCATTTATTAGCAAAAAGCTAACCAATGGAGATGAATCTGAGAGAAGAAGTTGAAAGATATCAGGAAGATGAGATTTTCCACGTGGAAGTAAGACGATTCCCAGTCCTTTGGCTGCCATGCAAGTTGGTTAGGATTTCTTCTTTTTTTTCTTAAATCCTGCTTATAGCTGTTATGTGTTTACTGACTACATAGAGGATTATACGCTGAATCCCAAGCTCACAAAATATGTGGCCTATTTAGAATGTCCTGTAAGAGATGAATATGCTAAAAGGGAAACCGTGCGGCCTGAAAGAACAGCAAGGAACAGAATCAGGACCAGCATAAAGAGTGGAGGTGGAGGACAACATAATGATAAGAACAAGTGAATTCTTCCTTTTTTTCTTACATATATTGTAGGCGATCAGCTTTTACTGGTTACAGACATGAGGCTAGAGGGCACCCTTCTTAATCACTGTGTTTCACTTTTAAACAGGTTTAAAATACACTCATCTGAGACCAGTGGAATTTTTTCTAAAGTTCAAGCAATAGCTTGAGACAATTTACTCTCTTTTTGCCAATGCTCCTGGGATTTTCTATGTTATTTTTTGCATGTCTGATATGTTTATCCCTCCCATCTTCATCTTTATCCCTTTATTACAATAAACTTTCTAAAACATGTGAATTCTCCCAAAAATCTGTCTTCTTAGAAGTGCCTGAACCAGCTGATCCCAGCTCTATTTTCAAGGCTATTTTTTAAAGCAGTAACAAATGGTATTTTAAAAAGATGCACGGAGACTGTGTTAAAAATAATCCATTGTATCTCACTAAATGTAGACGGACTGTTAAATGAAAGTTATTTTAACGAACAGCCTCATTTCATTGTCCACCCAGCACAAGTTGCCAATTCCAGTTCTGGGAAAGAGTCAAGAAAAACACTCTTCTGGAGTGCCTGAAGGCTTTGTAGTGAGCGTTGCATGCTCGCATTTATCAAAAAGTTTCAGGGGTTGACTCAACTATTGTTGATTGTCAGGGTACAATTGTGTATTTAGACTTTTCGTTTTCCCCTATTAGCACTGAAAACTACACTCCCAGGGAGGGGCATGTATTGCAGATCTGGCAGATGATAGTGGCTATATGTGTCACATGAGGGGACTGTGGAAGTTGTGAACACTTTCTGCATGCAAATTTCTGAGTATTTTATTGCCATTCTTGATGTCTTCGGGGAGACAGCAAATTTAGGATGTTCGAGTAATTCTGCAAAAGACAGGATTTGAAAGAAACCAGTCAGATTGGCCAGCATTATTTCAGAAAATGTGGCTTTCACACACCTTACACTATTAAGGTAATGAGTATCTATTTTTAGAAAAGTATTTATACAACAGAGGTGATTCAGTTCAATGAGCTATTGGGTTATCAAGTAGAGTAGCAGCTTAAAGATCATGCCTGGTGGTAAAGCCTTGCATTTCACTGATATTCTTTTCTGGTTCATTTTTAGCAGGATTTACTGAGAGTTATACTTTATGGCAATTAATTATATTAAAGGGATTGTTTCATTTTGCTGCATTATGTAGGCTACTGTCTAAATATATACTAGTTTCTTCAGCACGAGTTTGTGAGGAAATACAAAAAAGTTCTTTCTGGATTTCCTGTGAAATTGTCTGTTGTCTCAGTGTTTTTTTTTACCTGTGCACTGGATATTTCAAAGAAGGTTTTCTTTAATTGTTGAGGGTTTTTTTTATTGAATGAACAAGTCCTATTGGCCAGCTTTATTTTCAGAAAATGCTGCTTTCAAACATCTTACACTCTTAAGGTAATAAACATTCATATTTAGAGAAGTATTTAAACAACGGGGATGTTTGCTTTTAGGTGGACTACAGAGATACTTTAATGGAAATGAATATGAAGTTGCAGTTGACTTGAAGATAAGCAAACTATTGCAGGGGAAAGATAAAATGGTTCATATTCTAAATACTATTTCTTCATTTCCTTTTCAGTGTATGTTTGTCAGATACATTGCTGAAATAGTATAACACTACTGATTCATTAAGAATTCTGTATATAATTTTGTGTAGCTCTATCAAGACTGATGGACTTTTTTAATATTCATTTCCAGTAAGTTATATAGTAGACAACCGTGATTCTGCAAAATACTTAAACATGCACATTAAGTCCCACTGAATTCCATAAGATCTAAGAGCATATTTACAAGCTTCGTTGTATCAGGCTCAGGAGAGCAAAGAGGATAAAATGTCTTGTGACAAGAGGAAAAATTCTGAATCTTGCTCAGAAGGAAATCCCATTTGGAAAGACTAAACCTTATAAATATAATTCAATGGATTGAAGAATGTTCTAGAAAATAAAAAAATCTTTCATTTTGAAGGTGAAAAATAATTCCTTTAAATGAACTTCATTGAGCTTTTAAGAATAAAAACAGCTGTACAAAGTGTTCAGTGATGTTTGAAAAATTCAGATCCTGAAAATCAAGCCTAAGTCATTCCTTAAGAGCCCTGCAATATCTTATTTAGGAATGCTTCTGAGATAAAGAACACCTCAGTTGAACGCATCTGAACTTTCCAGATATTCTGTGTAAATATTAGACATGAATATGGCTTCGGGATCCAGTCTGTTGACGACATTGATGCTTGCTTTCCAGAAATGCGTGCTCTATTGGCCAGAAAAAAGAGGAATCTATGGGAAGGTTGAAGTCCTTGTTAACAGCGTGCAAGAATGCGAGAACTATACTGTCCGTCAGCTTACAATCAAGGTAACAAGCTGCATCTGAGAAACATTTTTCCCAATGCTTTATTTTTTTAATGTTAATTGAAGTTAAATTGTTTTTTAAAGGGCATAAATTTTTACAGGAGGAGTAACTGGGTTGTGAAGCTCACAGCTGCAAAGTATTATTGTCCCTGCTTAGTGCAGGGAGATTGAACTAGATGACCTTTACAGGTCCCTTCCAACCCAAACTGTTCTATGATTCTATGATTCAGGTCAAAGTGCTGGTACACTTATTGTGTTGCTGCTTTGTATCACCCTGGCAATAAAAAAGGCTCCAGAAAGAGTGCAAGTTTCACCCTCTCGAATTACATTTGCTTTGAGGCCCTTTTAACATTGCCAAGGCAATGTAAAGGGATTTTAGTCAATGAAAGAACTAGCATAGCATCATTCTGAAAAAGATACACTGCTCATGTTGTGTGCTGAGTTCATGTATAGCCCATTTGAGAAGCTAAAAATATAAGAAGTATATAAGGAAAGCTTCATGCTTTCATGGTTCTGACTAAACAAGAACTGTGTGAAAAAAGGCAGATGCTCCTCTTCTCAGTTACTTCCCATATTACACTTCCGTGCTATTGGATTGCATTGTCTGCTGCTCCTGACAGAGAAATACAATAAATAATGAATTGGGAGTATTTGATTGATGTTTCAGCCCCGGCAGTGAGCAGTGGGTAGAAGTCATATTGTCCCACACAAATTATTCTAGCCCATATTTAGCCCTTTTGCGTGTTGAAGTAAGCGGTAGAAGCCTCTGTTGGAGAGAATAACTGGAGAAATTGGGGTGTTTGATTGATTTAGAAGGGCAGTTCTCCTGCACTTTAACTTAAATACTCTTGTAATTTCAGTATGAGACCCTTATGATACTATTCATAAAGGGTAGCAGAAACATATAATAATTTAGAGATTCAGAAACCCATTTCAAGCTAATCTCTCTAGATCATATCGCTGATCTAACACTGACTTCTGACAATTCCCAACTGACAACACAGTCTGCAAGTCAGTAGTCAGATTGACAGAGCAGAACTTACATAGGTGGAAAAACAGCTCAGTTTTCAGGTGTGCAAACCCTTGTTACAACTGTGTCCCTGGAAGCACGCCTGTTCCCTGCAATTGCATCCTCAGAGTCTAACACAAAAATTTGCTAAATCTCTCTTAACATTTTTACTGTCTTTTTACCACAACATTAAGAGAAATAAAAAGAATTGTTCCCCACAAGTATGCATGTAAAAATCTTCCCATTATTTTCAGCAAGGGAGTCAGTCCCAGAGTGTGAAACACTACTGGTACACGTCCTGGCCAGACCACAAAACCCCCGACAGCGCTCAGCCTCTGCTGCAGCTCATGCTGGACGTAGAAGAGGACAGGGTGGAATCACCTGGCAGAGGCCCTGTCATTGTGCACTGCAGGTAATGTCCAGTCTTTCTCTTAAATGACTGCCCGAAGCAAGGTCACAGCAATTCACATCCAACAGTCCTCCTCCTAAACAAAGAACGTATGTGGGGAAGAGTAAGATTCCCCAGATCCTTTGCATGCTAATTGACTTATTCTGTTTGTATTTGAGGATTTGAGTTTTGGGGAGAATTGCCTTGTTGCTAGCAAATATTTTCTATACTGTTCTCCATTTCTGCTAATGAAGTCTGTTTTTGAAAGACCACCTGGAAAAATTATTTTGCTTGTGTTTCTTATTCACGATTTACTTTCTTTTTAGTCTTGTTGCATAACTGAATACACTTCAGATGCAATGCCCTGTGAGTGGCTGGCTATGATGTTGTAAAGCAAGTCCATTTTGAACAGGTGTCAGGTACAAATTTGAAGACCAAAACACATCAGTACTAAAATTTATGAACATTTTCGCAAAGGCAATTGGTTTGATACTGAAGAGCAAAGTGTTGTTCAGTACTCAAGCGCAGAGTGTTATTCACACAAATTGTGATAAACCAGAGAATGTCCTTCTAATCATTCTAATTAAATTCCATTTTATTGCTTTATATTGATTCATTTTCCCATGTTGCATTTTAAGTAGTAGGAAGTAATACTGGATTTGTTATATCGGTGGAAAGAAGTAGGTGAAGCAAAACAAAAAAAAAAGTTAAAATCCATGTTTCCTTACTTGCTTTGTCTCATAACTGTGACGATACATCTCTTACAGTTGGGACAGTACTTTTTTTTAATCTAGAAGGACATCAAACCCAGAACTTTTCATCTTGAACCACTTCTTTTCAACTCCATATTTAGAAGATTTAGAGAAATCGAAGCCGGATTTCAACCACCCATCATTTTTCAAAACCAGACTGAGATAAATAAGGAACTTTCCCAAATTTTATGCAGCTATTTTTGTCAGGAATTGAAGTTTCTCTAAACAATCCACAAATCTGTGGATGGCTATTAAGAGTCCCATTTTTCCAGTAAGGATCTTCAGTAATGAAGGTCTTCAGATTAATGGGGTGTCTTTCTGAGGTAAGTGATAGTAACAGCAAGGTCTGTAATCATGAGCAGGAATTAATTCATGGTTAAAGACCCATATATCATCTCAGTTGTGATTAATATTAAGAGTTCTTAAGTGACGACTCAGCTATCTATATGCTCACTACACTATGGTCTATAACATGGGTAAACTCACTTATACTCCATTTTCTAGTCAGATAGTTTCTTCCCTGGTAATCTGAGTTGCATTGGAGGTCATCCAGGTCTTACAGAGCCTGTGCACACTTTTAAACTTGGAGCTCAGGTAGAACTGCAAAATTCTCAGTTATTTCCAAAGGACCATTACAGTGCACACTCAAACAATGATCCTTAATCTGAAGCAGAAATGCTTTAATAATTTCTTCACATGACAGAAGTGGAAAAAAAAGTAATTCAGTTTTTCTGCATGTCTTCTTGTAGCCTATCACCATAGGGTGCTGTCTTACACACATCAGTGAACCAATTCAGCACTTAGGATGTAAGAAGGACTTCTTTTACTAAAGTAGTTCCTATTCTGCAAATGAATAGAAAAAGGGTAAACTTATGTTTTGGGCCTTAAAATCAGCAGATCTGATTATACACACGCCAAGGACACAGATTTCCAAAGGAAGAAAGTTTTAAGTTCTTACCATTCTTTATGGTGGCATTTGCTGGAAAGGTATATATTTCCTTTCTCACATCACTCATCGAAAGCATGTGGTAAATATGGAAAATATCTCCTTAATCTGTCCTATGGATATGTAGTTAGTACATTAAAGTAAGTTTGGGCTTGATGGCAGCTAGGTGGTTTGGGATCAAATACAATTTACAACTGAGAGATTTCAAATACAGAGGAAAAATATTTTTTTATTTAAATTGAATCAATAAGGAACAACACAGAATTACATTCTTCAAATGTAAAACTAATTTAGCCCCATTTAGTCAGTGAAACCAAGTTCGCAGAGAATCTGGATGGCAATACCATTTTCTGTTTTACAGAAGAACCAGCAATTTGGCATATTGGAGGACTTGTAAGAGCTTCTTAAAGGAGAAAAAGGGATAAAATTTTCATTCTCAGAAATCTGACGCTGTTATTGCTGGATATTTTTATTTTTCTTTCCTTATCAGCTAGTGCAGGAACATGTTCTATAAAAAGCATACTGCCTGCATCTCTTAATCCCAAAATCATAACAGTCCAATATTCCACACTGCCAATTAACAGACCACAGTTGTTACAAATGAGCTACTACATGTCAAACTCCTAAAAAAAATTGAAAAATGTAAATAGATGTACAAAATAGATACATATATATACACACACCGTGTTTGGGTGCTTGAAAATACTTCAGAGTAAGTAGATCTCCACATTTTCTGGACATGCCAGGAAAGAAATTTCAGGCAAGTGAAGAACAATATCATTTTTATCTTGCACTGTCTGAAATAAAGCTATGTAATAAGATAGGACCGGCGTGCCTGAGCTGAGGAAGAAAATATATTAGGAAACCCTAGTCTTTGTTTAATACATATTAAGTGCTTGTCCAAGAACACTTAATCCACCCCCAAAAGAAGGAAGAAAAAAAGAACACTTCATTATAGCCAACTTCACTTACATCTGAATTGTTTAAACTTGTTAGCCCCGCTTTCAAGAGTTTCAAAATATTTGAGGAAGAGAATGGGGGTATGCATTAGATTGCTTTCTCTAAATCCCTCTTTATAAACTATGTCCTTCTCCTTTTGGACACATTTATTCCGCACATATTGATGTCCAAGGAGACAGGCTGTCAACTCAGGATCTTCATCTCACTCGATCCTTTCTTACGCCGCCAGTTTTACCTCTCATTATCCCCTCACATTTGGCTTAGACATCCTCATATATTTAATATTGCTGAGTCCTCTTGGAAATTTTCACTTCCAGATGGGAGGGCTCTTGAGCCTCTAAAGCACTCCTATCTTTCATTCTGTTGTGAGTAGATTGTGATTTGTTTCAGCTGTAGCAAACGGACATACTCCTGCTAACGCTCCGCACTCAGATATATCAAGCTTCCACCCGAGACACTCAATGTATTTTTCCTGGCACTAATTTAAATAACTTGCAGTGCTCTTATGAGGCAGGTAGCATTCATATCCATTGCAGAGATGAAGAAACCAAGGCACCAAATGGTCAAGAATTTACTATAAAGCCAGGCATGGAGATCTGGATCCCCGACTCCATGTTTTAGCTATTTTCCCCACATTTTCCCGCCACGCAGCATGACAGGGAGAAGCTGCACTGAATTCCACATTACTCAAGAAAGAAACAGGGTGGGGCAGAGATTCTCAAAAGCGTTGGAGGCCCACGGAGTAAAAATAATACCAAAATGGCTGTTTAAAAGCAGACAGCAAGAAAAAATGGAGAGTTACGGCACCAAATCCTTCTCCCTTCTGCAGAATCACAGGAGAGGGGGTTAACTTCATCAGCATGATTCTGGGTTCTTTTTACCTTCACAATCAGAGGTATGGTTAGCAGAATGCCTGTATACTTTGAGGGCTTCAAATATAAAGCTCCACTGACTTCTGCCTTCAGGTGGGCTTTTCGCCCATCTCAGTGCATATGTCCATTGTTTGCTTTGACTGTGCCAGAGTATATTTGGACTTTGTGGTGCTAATGGAGATTGTTTTTCTTACCATACTCCTGCCTGCAAACTGGAAACGTGTAAGCCTCACAAATTGCCCACAACAACTGGGCTGCTGGAACAGTGCACCCTTTCATTTCTCTCTGTGAAAACAAGCTGAGAAGTTTCTCTTGCTAGTCATGCACCTGGGAACGGTTGGGTTCTAGCCATTTCACGTTTCATATTTTTAGTGTTTTCATATCTACTTAGTGTTTTCCACTTAATTCCTTTGGACTGTGAACTCCTATTAACCCGTACTAAATTTTGCCTTCTTTTCAGTGCTGGTATAGGAAGAACTGGATGTTTTATTGCGACGGCCATTGGTTGTCAGCAGTTGAAGGAAGAGGGAGTTGTAGATGCGTTGAGCATTGTCTGTCAGCTACGAGTGGATCGGTAAGTTCCAGAAGAACCATAAATCAGTCAGTGATTCTGAAAATCAGTCAATTATTCTGAAATTATTCTGAAATCATTACTGAAAAGATTCAGTAATGATTCTGAAAACCTTTTCACAGTTTAATGTTGCTTTACATGAAGTGGCTGCCATCACTTCTGCTGACTCTTACGACAGCATTAGCTGATTATTCAAGGTAAAATTTGTAGTTAGATCCTAAGGAATATTGTTTTCTGGGTGAAACTGGGTGAGACTCCACTGAATGAAATTCTCCTGAGATGGCAACCCTGCGGTTGCTGGGCACTTGGCTCTCCTCTTTTCCCCTCCTGGAGCGTTCTGCTGTCTGCGGCATCCCAGTAGGACACAATAGACGTGGAGCAATCTGGAGGCAAGGGATTGTCTTTGAGCCTGGATTGACAGGAACATCCAGGCTCACTCTGTGTGTAGTTTCTGTATGCAGTGGAGAGAGCCAAGTCTGGTGCTGTTGCTATTTCCTCAATTGTTCTGGGGGTCCTCTTGAATTGGGTTGGCAAACTTACCCAGCTTAAGATAATAGCAAGGCATTTGTTGAAGAATTTTCTTAAGTCAGATCAATTCCCTGATTGAATTCATAGCTTGGGAAAAGGAACACTGTAAGCCAGCATTGTTGCAGAGTGCTTTGTTTTGTGAAACCATGGCTGAAGAGAGATTTGTGTTGGAAAGGAGAATGTGGGTATTGCGCACAATGGAAGCTGCTGGTTTGGTTGTACTTTTCTTTTTTATTCTGCTTGGGGAAACAGGATTTTGTATAAAGTAAATAAACAGGGTTGCACTAAGAACACAGAAGTCTCATTCCTCTCCTGCTGTAGGTACCAGATCATGTAATCTCCTTGCAAGCATATTAACTGCTTCTGACATATATTTCTTCTTTAAATGGAAACAACCCATAAAGGTGCAAATGCTGAGAAGGAGCTCAGGTCAAAGGGACAATACAGGATTTTTGTGTTCTGAAGAGCTCTTAGAGATACTGGAACCATGAATTGCAGTAGGACCAAAATTCATACAGTTCACCATGTTTCTGGATCACCTCCTCTGCCTTCCCCTCCCACGCACCTTCATCATACTAGAGATTGTAATGTGATACTTACAGGGCAACATGAGCCACTTGGAGTGCAAAATTCTCCAAGGGGAGTTCCTGACCTAAAAATCTCAGCAACAAAAAAGATGGAAGAGCTGGGGGAAAAAATGCTTACTCTGTTTTAAATTATCAACTCCAAATTTCCAACACTCTGTTCTGATTGTCTGTTCATCTTACTGAAAGAGGTCTGAAGTGCTTTCCCCATTTTAATATTTCTATTATAAGATAAGCTTTTTCTTATTGTTTTTACACTCCACTGTAGAGAAGTGGAAGCAAAGTCTGGGCTCAGCTACATCATTTTTATGTCATTATTTCAGCCATAGAAGAAATTATCCAAATTTTCAGCATTATAACTGACAACATAATTTCATCAAGTGTATCTGACTACTGAACTTTCTTCTATGTATTAGTATCCTAGATGAACTTGGGAGGAGAATGAAAATCTGACCCAAATATAAACATCCATAAAAGTAATCTCAGGGACACAAAGCTTGTTATAAAAATGAAGCATTGTGAATGCGGATTTCTGTATTTTTTCTAGTTTCAGATTATATAAATAGACTCCAGAGATCTTGCTTAAGGTGCCTCAGCTCTTCATATTCTCAGGCATCACCTGAGACAAAAAGTATATCTGTGTTTTAATTTTAAAGATATTTTTCTGGGCAAAACTCAGAAACCAAAAACTTTTTTTTTTCCTTTCTTCCAGTTGACCATACTGTAGAATGGATCTCACTCTCCTGGCAGTCAGCTTGTAGCAAGGATTTCTACATCAGAGCTTAGCAGTCCCCATGACTACAGTAGCCACTGCCAGCCCAACCAGATAGCAGGTTCATAAAGAGGAGGAGTATCACTGTTAACCCAGTCCTCAAGTGGTGGTTTTTGGCAGGTGGCGTGTGAGATAGGGTCATTACATGTGGCATGAAGCTGGCAAAATGAACTTAATGTCCCACTAGATGTGGCTGCAAGAGCTGGCTCTGGCCATAGCTGTGTCGCACTTCAGATACCAGCATGGCTAACATTGACTATGGGCTACATCCAGGAACAGAGCAGAGGGAACATCCTCATGATTCTGGCCAGCAGCTGAGCTCCAGCAGCTGAGCTCCAATTTATTCTTTGTACATCAGATTGCCCTCACAAAACAGAAAAAAAAGAGAGTTCATCAGAAAAGAATGGTTTTATCTGACCACCTAATTTGATTTTCAGTTGTTCTGATATGATTTCTATTTTCTGAATGGCTTTATGTTTAATTCTTGTTTAAACAACCACAATTTGACTTAAATGCAAACCTAAGTACTGATGAATAGGAGTTCTACCAAAGCAACAGGTTAGTTATTTCTTCACGCTTAACTTGAATTCACTTTTTCACCCTTTTTTTTAAAAAAAAAAAGAAGAAAAAAAACATCAGCAGTAAATGTTGCCCTGAAGAAGGGTGCGATTGCTTGCATTTCAGGAGCCAGAAACCTGCACAAGAGGTACACTGAATCATGTCATCTCTGATACCTCGCCTCCACTAGGATCCCAGGCAGGCTTGCTCATGCTCAGAGCTGCACCGTCCAAACACAGACCTACTGACACAGACCTACACACTCAACGGTATCCTCTTCTGTGTGAACTTTTTGTTACGTGGGTCCATGGCCACATTCCTGTCAAAATCAATCGAAATTAGAAAAGAGCTGCGCTTGAGGGACTCACAATGATGCTGTAGTGATTTACTGAAACATTCCCATTGCCCAGCACACTCCGTGAGAACCAAACAAGCATCCAGACAAATTGCAGGTGATGGCAAAAAGTTATGCTGAAAAACAGTTTAATTAGCTGCGTATGTAGCCCCTATGGAAATAGATTTTAAAACAGAGCTCCAACAGGGAAGGAGATAGGAGAGAGCTGTTTGCAGGTGAGATATGTCCAGACGCCACTTTCTTCTTAGCTGTTCAGTGTAAGTTAAGGGGTGAATGGATCTGACAGTAATTGTCTGTGCTGAGCTAACATGAGGAAATGGACTGTCCACTCTAAATCTTGGCCCAGGATGGAGGCACAGCCATGCTTGGTGTGGATTCATAGAAAGACCCACAGGTCAGCTCAGCTTACTTTTTTTACCAGTTCATTTTTCATGTTTTATAACAGAAACAGGAAATGTTTGATGTGAGGCATCTTCAAGACTTACTGTGATGTCGAGAAACTGTGCACATTCTTAACCTTAAAGGCACATTCTTGGAGTGACGTCCGATAACTTTGCACTTGGCTTCTCAGACAGGATGAAACGAGTTTCCAGTGTGCGTCAATTCATTGTTTAAGTGTTTTGACTAATCGCTTCATGTTAAAAAAAAAAAAAATCCCAAACCCTGCATCACATTCTTTCTGGAGCAGATTGCATCCAGCTGCAGTAGCAGCAAGCCAGAGGGCAGGCTAAAGGACCCTTCCCTCCACCGTGGCTGTCCAAGCAGAGCTGGTCACAGCCGCTGAGCCCGCAGGCTGCCAGGGGCTGTTTCTTCCAAGCACCACCCCAGAGATTTCCAACGAAGCAAAGCGCCCAGCAGCTCACAGAGGAGGTGTCAGTGTGGGCTGGCAGAGGACAAAGGCTGCACGCCCGGAGGTGTCGTAGCTGTAGGTATATCCCTTCTGGGCACTAGGGACACGGGAGAGGAAACTTCCCTCCTTGAGCAGGTTTCCTCCTGAAATGCTCTTCCACGCAGGCTTTTGCACAAACTGATGTCTTAGGGTCACAGATAATCCCTTGCTATTAAATGTGAGCCTTGCACAAGAACAAAGGGGACAAGGACTTAGGGATTACTTGGTAGATAAAAAACTGGACATGAGCCACCAAGTGCGCTTGCAGCCCAGAAGGCCAATCGCATCCTGGGCTGCATCAGAAGAAGCGTAGCCAGCAGGTCGAGGGAGGGGATTCCGCTCCATTCTGGTGAGATCCCACCTGGAGTCCTGAGTCCAGCTCTGGAGCCCTCAGTACAGGAGAGACATGGACCTGTTGGAGCGGGGCCAGAGGAGGCCACAGAAATGATCAGAGGGCTGCAGCACCTCTGCTTTGAGGAAAGGCTGAGAGAGTTGGGGCTCTTAAGCCTGGAGAAGAGAAGGCTCCTGGAACACCTTTTTGCAGCCTTTCAATATGTAAAGGGTGTTTATAAGAAAAACAGAGAAAGCCTTTTTACCAGGGCCTCTAGAGATAGGACAAGTGGTAATGGTTTTAAACTAAAAGAGGGTAGATTTAGACTAGATATAAGTAAGAAATTCTTTACTAAGAGAGTGGTGAGGCACTGGAACAGGTTGCCCAGTGAAGTTGTGGATGCCCCATCCCCAGCAGTGTTCAAGATTAGGCTGGATGGGGCTTTGAGCAACCTGGTCTAGTGGAAGGTGTCCCTGCCCATGGCAGGGGGATGGACTGAATGATCTTTAAAGGTCTCTTCCAACCCAAACCATTCTGTGATACTATGGTTCCATGAATCCCAAGTGTAATAGCGCTGACAAGGTCAAGTGGTCTGAACCTCTGTATGAGACCCCAGTGCCCCTAAGCTGACAGGGACATGCACTCGTTTGCACATACAGGGTTCAGAAGCACCATCACATCTCGGTTATGCTTGCTAGCACAGGGCAAATGTGGTAGTACTGGGCTCAGTCCCAGTCAGGCTTATACGTGCCTCCTTGGGCTTATACATGCCTTCTTGGGGATTTTGGATGTTACTTCAGCACTGAAGAAGTAGGAGCAAGCATCACTCCCACATACAGCCTAGTGCAGCCAAACTTGTTCTAACCTGTCCTTCCTGCAAAGTCGTTCTCCCTGGGTATGTCCCCTTCCTCCCCCCTTTCCACACAGTGGATCTAACCTGGGAAACACACTCCCTCAGAGCACATCTTGGGGAAACGTGATGGGGAAGACAGGGAGGGAAGCTGGCTGGAAAGCTGACATGGGCAGGGCAGGACGCAGCAGTGAGGAGGAAGGAAGGAGGCTAAGCAACACAGAAGACCAGAGCAAAGCCATCCCGTCACCTTTAGACTCTTGCTGGATCTCCAGGCAGGAGACAGGCACAGAGGAGAGCAGCTGAAGGCAGTAGGCAGCCAAGAGTTATGAATTTGTGGATGTCTTTGCTGGCAAAGATAAGAGGCTGCTGCATTTTGCATTGGATGGGACCAATTAAGGGCCTGTGATTTAATTCCTAGGAATAACGTATCATAATACACATGCAGCTCACTAAAAGGTGTTTTACAGTTGCCTGAGCTCACTGGAGCAAGAGACAGCTGGTTGCTTGCTTAAAGCAGCAGATATTATTTAGTTGTTTTTTTCCTGCCACAGCCATTTAACCATCCAGTGGCACTGAGGAAAATAAAAGGACCTTATGGTTGTAGATAACATTCTCTAATACTAAAGGACTATACTTGTGGAGGCAATTTTACCATTTTTCATAAATCTTTGTATATCGGTAGACCCTTTTATTGCTAGGGTGTCTGAAGGGATCACATGGGGGTTTGTCAGACCTTCTCCTGTACGATGCCTGGCTGCATTGCTCTGGATCCAAATCCCTCATGAATTCGATTGTTTCAGTGAAGATCTAGCTGAAGCCAAATACAAAACCCATTTTAACGTCTTCCTTCCCACTACAGCCATTTACTCATTCATCCTCCCAAAGGTGGCTAGTTATTCCAGGGTACACTGAGGATGAACTGGGGCCTTGGTTCTAGAAGCAGACTAGGTAGCTTCAAATACCTTGGCAGATGAGGTAATAAAAGTGGAATTAAATAAACTTCAGGCTTGACTCCATAAGAAGTGAGACCTGGAAGACCTTAGTACTGTCAGAAAGAGGCTCAGTTTCATTTCAGAGCTGAATGGTACCGCTCTTACTAAATATCACACCTGCCTCCTGTAGGACATCATCCCCTTCCTGCCACACTGCAATTGGCACTGGAGATGTGGGTCTTGACCCTCATACTTAGTCCTGAAAGGGATTGTTATCAGGTGAATGTGTTAAATGTAGGCATCTATCCCTAGCTGGCTGTAACTAGTCCTTTTTATGGTCAAGTTAAAATCTTTTGTATTGTTGGTGCTGAAATGAGTCACTGCTGTAAAATTTCTTAGGTGGCTGCTGTTCAGACAGGATGCATTGTAGGCGTTAGAGAGAGGGTAGGAAGAGCTGTTCTCTGCACAGGCGATCTGAGGGTCACCAAAGGTTACATTTTTAGTAACGGACAAAAATGAAAGGCCAGATTCTGAATACTCCCTTCCTTCATCAATAGTAATGCTGTGTCTGTGTATCTGGCCTTCCTTGCCCAAGTGACTGGGTAAAATTCTCTATGAATGTGTTGAATCTGAAATGCAGGTTTTAACAATGTAGGTGCCAGATGTTTCCCTCTCTAGTCCTTACCCTGACAGAATCAGGAACGGTTATTCATGCTGGGCATGTGCTGGATGGAGTAAGTTATGAAGAAAATGCTTCTGCTTGGGCAAACCTCCCACTTACTCAAGCAAACTCTAAGTCAAAAATTGAGAAAAGGGCTTGTATTATCTGGTGGTCGTAGGTCTGGCGGGGGCTGGAGGTTGTCAAATTCTTAAGAAATAAGATTTCATTCCAATATGTTTCCTTTTCAGCGGTGGAATGGTTCAGACCAGTGAACAGTATGAATTTGTGCACCATGCACTGAGTCTGTATGAAAGCAGACTTTCTGCAGAAGCTGTCCAGTGAAGCCAAGGATGGTAAAACCGAATGTCAGTCTTCTGAGGTAATTTGTTTCATTACCTACCAGCAGCATCTTCAAGGAGTTTACTGCAGTGGGAAGAGCAGCTTTGAGGCCAGCTTCTGAAAGGATAGTGGACGGTTTGGCAAGAGTATAGAGATTTCTGGACCCTTACTGCATATGAATGTATTGTGAGCTTCCCAAAAATGATTTATAAAGAAGGTACCGTACTGAAACTACACGTGGATTTCACGTATATATCTAAAGGTGGGTTGAATTCTGTAATACTGATATCTGCCATATGGAATGTATGTATGTGCTACTGCTGCAGTCAGATGGACATTGGAACTTCCACAGAAGAGATGTTTATCAAGTGTATAAATGCTTTAACGTTTGCAAACTGTCTTGTGAATGGACTGTCAACTGTACTGTAAAGTGCTATTACTGATTATGTGGTGAGCTTGTTTCTTGGCCACATAATATTCTTGCTGCTAAAATTGCAAGTGTTCAATTATGGATTAAAAAAAAGATGATGAGATAATAAAAAACGTAAAAGTCTTGTTTTTGAAAATATTCAAAAGCAGTTAATATTTTATATGGAAATATACAGTCTTCATACTATTAACTATTAAATGTGTATTTACTGTAGGTCTTACGGAGCAGCTGCAGAGCACAATGTCTGTTATTCAGTGTGTATGTATTTACCCTATACTGTTGATTGTCTTAGAAAATGCTTCTGCTACAGATACAAGTCCAGTGTATTTGTAAATTGTGTAAGTCATTTTACTTTTAAAAGAAACTTTGTAGCATATATTAAATGGTAAGGATTTTAAATATTTGTCTGTCTTTTATTAATATGGGATTTTTTGCTTATGTTGTTTATCCGCTCTGTCTCTTTCAGTGAGAGACAGATGCCTTGAGTGATTTGAACTGTTCCACGACAGGTTATATGAGAATGAAAATGCTGCTATGACTGTTTCCTTACCATTCAGTAAAAGCTTCTTTTTAAAAGAAATGCAAAGTTCACATTATGACTTACAGCACTGGGCGGTCTGTTTACAGGGTATAATGAGTTTTTAATGCAGTGATGTTGACTTTGCTTCATACTGCTAATAAATTACACTTGATATAAAATATTTTCTGAAGTCTCTGTTCTTGCCTAGAGTAGTTAATGCACCACACATTCTTGTACCCCTGTAAACAGGGACACCCCAGTACAATTTGTTTAGCCTCCACCATGGTTTCAGACTACTGGAGAAACAATCCAGAGGACATGAGCAAACTCCCACTGCCAAGGAGCAAGGTGAATCACCTGATGGGAAGGCAAAACCAGCATCACTTCATCCCCTGGGGTGAGTTTGTGTAAGACCTGGTGCAGACCTCAGAGCTTTGCCTCCTCCTCTTCCCCTTCTCCTCCCCCTCTCCACTTGGCTTTTAGAACTTGTGGAGTTAGAAATATCAATATCAAGATTTTCCTTGATTACATACAGTTACAAAAAAATGTGTATTTGTTCCCCGGGTAATACAGATTACACTTTTCTAGCACCATCCAGATCACCTGCAGACTTGTAATACTTCACAGGCAATGAATTACACAAAGGTCTAATCCCTTTTCTTTATTCAACATAATCTCTTTTAGTTTCCTGGGTGTTTGAAAACCTCTCTCTTTTGCGTGTATTTTTCCAAAATAAAGCAACTAATAAGCTCTGAAGAATCATATGAAAGGACAAAGTGGTGTAAAACTCCCCAAAACAATTGAATAGAAGGAAGTGCTCGTCACTGACTTTTTCCCCCTGTGAAGGCACATTTCCTTCCTAGCCTTCGCTTCACTTATCTGAGGTGGTTTTTTTAAGAGAAGCATGGGGAGTTGCTAGAGGGAAAATGGATTCTTTATTTCACGTCCTGGTTTCTACCTGGCTTGCCTTGACATTCTCAGGTAAGTGTCTCTCCCCACTTCCCTTCCACTATATTGCTCCTTCTGCTGCCGAGCAGAGCCCTCCGGGGCAGCCGGCGATTTACAAAAACCGAGTCACTTCTTCGTTTCAGTTCATACAAGAGAAATGGGGGGCAGGGCCAACGTAGCCCATTCTGTTTAGATTTCTTTCCAAAGGAAAATAAACTGCCTCTTTCTATGCTGGAGGTATCTCTTCTCTTTTTTAAGAAGATCTCCAGCTAGATAATCCAGGAGCTGAGCTTTGAGACAAGCTCTTCGAAGAGGAGATTCCTGTTTCTTTATTCCTACTTTGTGAAACTTCCAGAGACAGCAGCTTTCTGTGACGCTTAGTTAGAAGATACCCAGGTCTGTAAAAGCAGGGCGATGACAAACCTTAACCAGAGGAAATAAATATACATGTTTGGTTTAGCACTTTATAACTAGAGGCTGGAAATATTTGAGTAACTGAGATTACAAAGAGAGAAAAACCTTAACAAGATATAGCAGGCAGGCTGCATTGGAAATATCCAGTTTCGTGTTCTGTAACAGATATGGGTTTTGTGCTACTAACTTTGGAGTTTTTTTGATGAATGCATTGTAGTTCTCTCCATTTGAGTGTTTGGTGTTGATTTTTAAGTGTGGTGGCACAAAGAGCTAACCTAACGTGAATTAGGATGGTCACATAACTAACAGTTAGGGACGTTGGAGTAAATCCAGTAAAACAGATGTACTTCCTATCAGTAAAAAGCCTCCATCCCTGTAACGGCACAGGCACTGAAAGGCACACAGATTTGGGAATGTCCTCTTATACGTCTTCTTCAGAAACACTACGAGTTTTCCCAAAACTATTTCCTGGTAGTAAATTATATTGTAAAAGTACTGCTGTAAAACAGAAAAAAGACTGAGAGCTTGTGTAGATCTCTGTATGCTTTCAGGCAGGGGAAGTGGGATACTTTGAACTGGTATTTAAAGTTAATAGTTCTTGGATATCTTTTATATTCAGTTATATTTTTTCTTCATTTTTACACATAATGAAAGTCAAGGTGACCTTTGCCACAATAGTTTGCTTTTTGCATTCTTGGTCTTTACATTACCAGCACTTGCGTCTTGTGGGTTGTACGTTTGGGTTTTTTTAAAATAGGTTCAACACATGGGAAGTTCATTAAAAGTTCAACATATAGAAAGCGGGAAGAGAGATTTATTTGCTGATGCATTTTAAATCATCAAGTATTTTCTTTTAGTTAAATAACCATGTGTAATCTATTGTATTTTTCTGGATTTTTCCTCTTCCAGAAGGCTTTCTGATTATCCATGTCCAGAAACAGCAGTGTCTTTCAGAAAAGAGAGGAGTCATTATGGAAAAGTGTAATATGACCAACCTCAACCAGCAGTGGCAGTGGATGGCAGATGACAGGCTCCTCCATGTGAAATCTGCCCAGTGCCTGAGCATCTCTACACGCTCTGCCCTGTCATCTCGCAGCATCACTGTTGATTGTCCCCAGGCAGTCAGGTGGACTTGCCATGAAGAGGATGGGCTCCTGAAGGTGGCCAACAGCTCTCTGTTTCTCACAAAGCAAGGCCAGAAGGTAATGGCCAAGCAGAGTAAAAAATACCTTCATACATGGATGCAGCTAGAAGCCAGCGAGACGGGAAAACCTGTTTATGTAAATCTGTGCTCAAAACAAGGTGAGATACTCCTTCAAGTATCACGGAAGTTTTGGTAACAAAAATGTCTCTTTTACAGTAACTCAAATGTTAAAAATTATGATAGTTTACTCATACAGAAAAATGTTTTTCATAGTTGAAAAGAGTTTAGAGAAGTGTAAAATGAACAGCTGGGATGAATGCTGTCTTTCTCACAACTGGTGCAGTTTTTAAGCCTTCTTGTATTTTCAGGATGTCTCTCCTTTTCTCTACTCCCAATCTTTGGATCAAAGTGCTTATGTGTAAACTCAACTCACTATTCTCATGTCATTTCTTTTTTCACTTTTAAATAGAATTGTGGGTACTAATTCCTAGAATTTATAAAAAATGTGCATGTATAAAGGCTCTTCTCCCCATTCATTTTATCACACAAATTCAGATTCAATCTGTCAAGAGCAAGAAGATATCAGAAAATTAATCACATGCAGTTATTTCTCTGATTAACTCAAATGCATGATTAGAACAGACATATGGCTTAGACATTCATGTGTTTACACAGTGTCACTTTGCCCTTAGATGCAAAACACTTGAGAACACTCAAAATCCTGAAAATAATGAACTGAATCACAAATCTCAGAAATTCTTGCAATAGCACTTTGAGATGCATGGGTTTGTGCACATACTTACAGATGTGTTGATATACCTGTGCGGTTATGTGTTTCTACATCCATAGCAAAACAGAAGGTAGAACAGTTTGAATACTGCGTAATAATATTTTCCTTGATGTCCTGTTGTCAGTCCTTCCTGACAATCCTGTTGTCATTCTTCTTGCACACTATTCAGCAGTTCTTCATGTTAGATAAGAACAACCTGCAGAGTTAAGCTTTTATTATGGAATGCACAATTTATTCTTGTCTTCACAGGACTAAAAAAAATGTTTTATGACCCATTACTTTTGCATATGGCCAAGTTTTTAGAATGCTGAAAACAAATCCTTGCTCTTTCTAACTGTTCTACTCTCCCATTCACTGTAATGCATGGTATAATTTTTTTCAGCAAATTTGCACTTGCAAAACTCTACTCACAGTAGCAGGACTACTCACCTGAGTGGAGATTTGAAAGAACAGCTTGCAGAATGAGGGAATGGAAAACTGGCCAAGATGCTATTCCAGCACTACCATATATTTTAGATATTAAAAAGGCAAATCATTTGAAGTCCTGTGTACAGGGTGAGCATGGCTTGCTTATTCAAAGACACCATGAAAAGTTGAGATGAGGTACACAAGGAGTATTATTTTCTTTAGACATTTGGATGAAGTGGGGCCTAACAGAGTTAGAGTAACCTTACATCCTTCACTTAATCATCCTCAGAGGAGAAGAAACGTAATACCAATGAATACCGAGAAAGACAATTGTCCTGGGGTATTAAAGCACCTTCTCATCTATTTACTGTGCTCAGTCCTTTAAGGAATTTACCTTAATTTTCCTGAAATTATCTCCATAGACAGGACTGTAGATCCACTTTAAGAGTCTCACTGTGTCAGTTATCTCCTTTTTGACAGCTCTGGGAAGATCTGCTGAGAAATCAACAGTACATTATGATCCTCAATACCTAACTAAGAATTCCAGGTATACAAGAAACTCATGAAGAGTTGATGTAGTGCAAAGAGATTACTTTTTCAAATAATGGTAATGATAATAAGTACTACAAGAACAAAATCTAATGCCCACAGTGCTGGTCTTGACATCCATATGGATGTCAAAATACGCTGAATGCGTAAAATTAGTCTTCCAAGAACATCTGTCTACTTTCAGTGAAAGCAGCAATGGATCAGCCTAAAATAACATATTCAATCTGTATTTAGCCAGGATAGTAAAAACTGAGCAAAGTCTTTGGAACTGAAATGGCTGCAAGTTTTTTTACTCCTGACTAACACCATATTTTGATATAATATACCCTTTGTTTTCATAGTACTCAAAAAAATAGTTATATTTTGGCAAAGGAGTGTCTCACTGAATTGCATCCCAAACATCTTATCAGCCCGGCTCAGTACAAGATCCAAATCCAAGAACTACAACTACCTTTTGTTCTGGACCTAACTCAAATGCCAAGCACGATTTTTCTAAGCCTGAGGAAAGTCAGAGCCTGGATTTGGATTTCAAATCAGCCATCTGAGGTGTGTTGGATGTACATTTTTTTGCTACAATCCTGACCTAAATGACTCTTTGTGGAAACCAGGATCAGTTTAAATATGTATCCCACCCCTGTTCAGTCAGAGGTCACTTTCAATCTAACAGCAGACAGTCCTGCTTCCACAAACCCATGTTTGAATCTGGCCTCTAGCTGAAACAGCTAACATGAAGAAGGGCCACGAGGTATCAATCTATCTCCTCTGCCCTGAGACAGTGAGACTTCAAACTAATGAGGAGATTCTGGGCAGAGGGGAGTATTCGCTATAATGCTCAGGCCTTCTGTTGGGGTCAGAGCTTCTCTAAGCCCAGGATCCAAGAGAAGGGACAGGAATGGAAACAGCTAGACGGAAAACATGGGGGAGCTGAAGGGTTAGAAGACAGGATGATGGAAAAGAGCAAAACTTTTTGCTTGCAAATAACAATTGCAGAACACCCCTCCTGTCTCCTCTTATATGTCTGGAAAGCACCGAGAGCACTGCTAATGCTGACACATTAACACTGATGTCACTTATGAGTTGTGTGAGCAATTCTTACAAGCTTCTTTTATTGCAGGTAGGTTAGTTTCAGTAAAATATCCAATTAGACATTGCTATGTGGCACCTCGAATATTACCAACAAACCTCAAAACCACTGCAGACCAAAAATTATTCATTAAGTGGAGAATGTCTTCAAACAGGGAGACACAAGTCCAGGCTGTGTGCTGCAGTTGTTCACTGAGATCCAGAGACTCTCACACAGCCTGCAGAGCAGCGCGGGTGCAGAAGGTGACATGAACTGTTTTGTAATACAATGCTCTGAATCGCATTTCTCTTCTACAATATCATGCATAGTAGGGACATCATCTGAAGGAATTGTAGCTGGAAAAAAAAAACCCTAGAACTGTGGATATCAGGACAAAGCCTTATTCGAAAGAGCAGCTGATTTTGTGGAGGAGAATGGTTATATAACTTACAGTTATGTGCCAAGTACTTAAGAACCATAGGGGGGGTCTACAAAGATGTAAAACAAGTTGGACAAAGAATTCAAATAACAAATACATCTTCGTGTCTCTTGGGGTTTTTTTTTCAGTCTAAAACAGACAAAATATCAGATACTATGTATGAGCCAAAGCCTGCCTCCACAGTTCTTCCCCCTTTTTCACTCCCATTTCTGCCCCTGTATCTTCTCTTTCACGTGGGCTTCTCTCTTTCCCATTTCCAATTTTCAGTTTGCCTGCTTCATACTAGAACCCGAGCTTACTGACTTCACATCCCACTGCTGACACTTCAGTGGGTGAGGTAGAGGGTAGAAGAGACCGAGGCAGTGCACAAACAGAGCACGCTCCAAACCGCTGGAGCAGCAGTAACAGCTGGAGAACATGGTAAGGAAAGACACGAGTGTCTTCTTGGCACTCTTGGGAAGGTGGAAGAGCACTAAAGAACGATGGCAGAAGCACAGAAAAGGCAGCAACTCTTACCCATTTTTGCAAGCATGTTAATATCTCTGGGCTTTAATTTTTCCACACTTGTAGTGTTTGTAATGACCACAACAATCCATCCATAGGTTCACAACTGATTAGACTTTTATGCATGTAGCCTTTAGAAATTTCTCCAGGATAAATTAGAACAGTGAGTATCAATAATTTAATTCCACCTTTGAGTTGATCAAGAACTTTTTTTCCTAAAAAACATTCACTCAAACCCATTTTTATCTCCCTGAATTATTATTTTATAGGATTTTGTACGTAAAAGAAATGACCACTTTTGCTCAGCTCCACCTGGAAAAAGAAAGGCATCAGAGCCGCATCCTTGGACATAATTACAAGACCTTGGACACAATCCAAGAGCATACTGACAGAAGCTCAAAGATAAATGTGTTTTTACATTTTTTAAAAAGAAATGGAAAAATCTGCAGTGTAGCCTAGGTCTTCGGTATTTGCAAATTTTCAAAGTCTCAATGAACCGCAGAGCAGAGTATAGAACAAAATCAGCTCAGCTACTTTCATAGGGAAAAAATGGAATGATACGAACATCTTCCCAGAGGAACCAGGAGAATGGCAAGTCCTGATTTACTATTCCATCCTCTGTTGCAAGTGCTAACAAAGGTGCCAATTCCAGAAAAATATAGTGGTAATATTCATGATTACATTCTCTCCCTTTATTTTGTATAGATGTCTGTGTAGAAGCTGGAGTTAGCTTCAGCTTCTAGGTGCCTAAATGTAGGTGTCTGAAGGAAGAGTTTATTTCAGTTGTCTCAACATAGGTGCTTTTTGCCATTTGAGATGCTCCAGGATATCCTACCCAACCCCTGACTGCCTACCCAGAAAGTCATAGGTCTCCCACAGGTGCTATGAGACCCCTGAGCAGATGTCTCAGATGCCCTAGGGCAGTTCAGATTGCACTAGGCAACTATGGTTAGGTAACTGAGCCGAGTCCTAGGTGTCTACACAGTAGGCACCTTTCTGAGCTCTCTTCAGTAGAGGTGTAATCTATGGAGTTAGTGGAGTCTTGACACTTTTCAGTAACAAAAATCCATGTCAGGTTGAGCTGGGGCTGTTCAGAGTGTCAGAAACAGGGCTGACAAGGCTGTGGTGTTATCACCATAGTTATCTGGGATGTTCTGCTACCACTGGTGCTGAAAGAGCCTTTAAGTGGCTACTTCAGCATCTCAAAAACAAGCAAGCAAATGAGCAGCTCAGGATTAGACTGGAGTCTGGAGGTATTTGACCTCTCTGACGTGAGATACAAGCATCGCTAACTTCTACAACAGTTCAGATAAAGAAGGTAAAAATTTCACAAGTAGCATAGATTTTTCAGGTTTTAAAAGGTCTACATTGAATGGGAAATCAAGGACATGTAGCAGATTTTGTTCTTCTGTCACACTCCTTCTTGCAATAGAAATCTGAAGTATGTTTTTTAAATAGCGACTTTATTCTTGAAGTCTATTTACAAGTAGTTAGATGGCTAAAAATACAATTAATTTTGTCCTGCACATACAGAGATCTTAAAACAACCCCTTCTAGTTTCAAGTCTTGCTGTCAGCGAGTTAGATGCAGTCTTATGGAGTATTTTTCTTATGCAATAGACTTCTGATTCGTTTATATTTCACTAGCAGTTCAGCCTTAGTTTTCTGAAACTGTGCTTTATAGGGCAGGCAGATTGGTACAATGCAAGCTATTCAGAAAGCCGCACCATGCCGGCTCATCTGAGTCTGAAGGCACGACTGTAGGGTCCTCAGTGCTTGGCAACTAGTCAGTGCTCATGCTCACCATACATGCAAAACGTATGGATTTCCTTTCCTTGTAAGCGGCCGGCTGCTGTGCAGATGGATGCCGTCTGCAGTACGCCCCATGGATGAAACACGCGCTTAGTCAGAATGTCATAATTTCTCCTGGGTGTGCTACTGATGATTACAATGGTATGTTCACACACTGTATATCATTCAGCCACTAGCAATCAACATCAGTGTCAGTGCTGAAGTTCTGTTCCCATGAACAGTTTTATGACTGATTTCCAAAGAGACTGCTAGAACAATGCTAAACACTTCTGAAAAAACCCCACTGTTGAGATCTCTGTGTACTTTGCTGAGGTCCAGACGGGAGGTGAGTTTTTTCTGGTTTAAAAATTTGGAACTCCAGTTGTGTAGAAATCTGTTGGCTTGGGTCTTATAGCATGCAGTTTTCTTTCATAAGTGCACGCTACTGAAGAAGCTTATGAGGCTCCTTATGCTAGGAGCACAGTGACTTTTCTTAGAAAGAGTATATAAACCTGGATCCTGATTTTCTTGAAGTGAGGGCAGATATGAACCCTATCAGTCAATCCAATGTAGCATACATGGAAAGTGCTGGTATGTATATCTGAAGTTCCAGTATGTCATAGTGCTATGCACAAGCCATTTCCACCCATAGGTTACAGGTAAGCGACTGTTGTCAGTCTTTGCTGGGAAAGGTCCTTTAGCTGTAAACCCAAGGTAGCCCCGAGCTTAACAAGAGGAGCTGGGTCGTGCAGCGATCAAGTGCTTGTTCGTGGTACCTCCTTGGGCTGGTGGAACTTTTCTGAGGACCAAGCATTTAGCTTCCAGGAGGCTCAAGCTCTCCCCTCAGCTCCTGCACCAGGAGTGCGGTTATCCCCCTGCTGCTGAGTCCCATAAATGTTGCTGGCAGCACCAGCTTCCCTTCTATGGAGCAGCAGCTTTCCTAAAGCACAGTTACAGTGGAACGCAAACGTCTTCCTGTTGGAATCACTGCTATTTGTCTGTAAATAAAGCCAAGATTTTTTTTTAATACGTTTATTAAGTTGCGTGTGTAAATCTATATTTAGGAACCCAATTGAGTGGCCTTTTTTTCTAAGCAGCTGCTGACCACTCAGATGTACTTTTTTTTTAGCTGTCTTTCTATCAGTAAGTTCTACTCCCTGCTGAACTCAGAGGCACAGAACCAGCAGGCCTAACTCTTTCCAAGTCCTTGGGGCTAGCATTTCTAGTCGCCTACCACAGACTTTCAGAGCCCCCTGGCTAATAGGAGATCCCCAGGAAGACTGACTGACATGGAATTTAGACTAAGTCTGGACTCGTGTCAGCTAATGGGTTTATTTCAGCAGCTGACAACAGCTTGAGCACAGGGCTGCCCCTGCCTAGCTCTTCCCTGTCCTTTTGGTGGGGGCCATGAAGGTATGTGACGTAGGACCACAGCGGACTCTGCACCACAGGCACGCTGCAGGGGATTCTGCAAACGCAGCAGCATGAGGATGACCGCGCAGTGTTGGACCAGACCTAAGGGTTCGATGACACACTTCACACAGGTAGAAGAGAGAGCAGAATTAGATTTGTAGTATTGTTTCTAGTGCCTTGATTTGGAAAAATATTTGATCAACATTATTTTGTGATTAAATAGACACTTGGAGATTTTTGTTCCCAGAGCAGCATAGTTAGAGAAAAGGAGGGGAAACATTTAATCCGGGTACGAACCCGTTCCAGCAAATCAATCCTCTTCAAGAGGATCCAAAACTGCATACCAGGTGAACGCACTCTGCTGTCAAGCACAGGAGACACGTGCATGAAAATATCTCTTACAAGGGCTTACAATCTCACTTTTATTTCTGGATGCATGTTAGAGCACTGCAAGTTTCCTTATATAAACTTGTTAGCATATATATTTACACATATACAAAAAAACCCATCATGTTGACTTCACGGAAGCTCACCCACTCGTCCTTCGGGTAAGAGGTAATCACACATTGGCCTGCTAAGACATCGTAATTGCACACCAAGTAATTACATTTGGAAGCTTCTGCTGCAATTTAACCCAGTCATTACATTTTTTTTCAGAGGGTTTGTGAGCTAAAATTGTTATAAATGGCAACCAGCCCAGTGGCTCAGCAGCAAAACAAGGTTCTGTCATGCTGGAGACCCCAGTTCAAGGACAGACAAAGTGTCTTGGGCGTTGAGCCAATGCACACGAGCTGTGCTCCAGCAATGGCAGGGCAGTTTTTTGTGAGAAGGGGCCAGTGAGTAATTCCAATCGCTTAGCTGAAATGCCATGCTACCAGATGTAGAGGCCACCACAGCTTGAACCCTGGCCCCACAGCCACAAAGAAAGGATATTAAATACATACCAATGGGGAGGAAGAGCCATGAAAATGTGGAGGAAAAATGTGTAGTAAAATCTTTCCTGCGCTCTAATTGCAACTTTGGCATTCTCTGAAGGATACGTGACTAAAAAAGCAAATCCACCATTATATTTGCAGACACTTCAGTTAACTGATACAGTTGTTATCTGAACCTTGGGAAGAGAGCAGTCAGGGGTTAGCATGGTCTCTGCATGGGACTGATTTAAAAATGCAAGAGGAATGTCCCATGTGGGCACAAGGAACTTATCTTGAACAAATACCTTGAACAAAAAAAATATCTTCAAGAAATTATCTTGAAAAATTGGCTTGAACAAAGCTATATTTTGAACTTGCACCAAAAAAAGGAAGATGAGAATCTGGCCTATGTACTTACAAAGGGGGGCGGGGGCTGTTTCATAGACTCAAGCTAGTGAAAAAGCTACAAGTGAAGACGTTGTGCTGCTAACAACAAAGTACAACCTTTCTGTTCACTTCAGAATCATTGATGGACTGTATTTAAAATGAATGGCATGAACATTCAGGGAAATTAATTTTTTTCTGCTTTTGGCTTGCACTGACTTTGGTATTGAAGCAAAATACGTTTGCACTGAAAACTAAGAACTATAGAACTTGCAGGTGCACTTAAACTACTTAGAAGTCACATCAGCCACATGTATTGTCATCTAAAGAATTGTTTATAAAAATGTAGAGCTGATTAATTATTTTCCTTTATTTGTCTTAGATCTCCAAGATGCAGACACTTCTGTACAGGGCACTAGAACTACACCCCCTCCTTTAAATGCTGTTACCTCTAGGCCTGAAAGTCTGCTGAAGAGTAGCACAGAGATGTTTGTCAGAAATGTGACTGAACACTTCAGTAAAAATCTCATTGAAAATGTCTACTTTGACTTGAAATCTGCAGTAACAGAGAAAGTCTGGATTCCAACAACTACTCTTCAATACTCCAGCACTACAGAAGAGGTAAGACAGAAGAGTTATTGATTGATTTTTATTAAGCCTGCTCCACTCTGTGGAGCCTGATAGCTATTACAGGTGGATGTTTCACAGACAAAAAAAAAAAAACAGCTACAGGACTAAGCTTTGTTCTTTAATTTGATGGGGTGCTTTTTTCATGCTGATAGCGCCCTTTGCTAGAAGAACAGCTGCAGAAAAACTCTGCCTCTTCTGTACAGCACAATCCTGGTGTGCACAATGCATGGGGAAAATCTCCAAGCTCGAGGGAAATGCTCAGGATACGTGAGGAGAAACAGAAAGCTGATGGATGTGGCAGGAGCCACAGGAGCCCGGGTATCTGCTCTCAGTAACTTTGGCTCTGCCATCAGTTTGTTGGAGTCTAGTTTTAATTACCCTCTAGGAATCACAGAATGTTTTGTAACGTTGTTTAGGATAATTGAGTCCTAATATTACATGCGTGGTTTCTGAATGCTTTAACTTGCCTTACAAGGAAACCTGGCCTTGACCCTGGTGAGCTTATCTACTGACTGATAGGCAGAGTGGAGACACACAGCTGCTACTTGATCCCGGCTCTGTCCAACCACAAGAGCCGTGGCAGAGGAGGGGAACAGGGGTGCCAGCCCCATCCATAGAAGGAGCTAATGGTGGGCATTCAGTACCTCCACATCGGTTTCCAGTCTTCCATTTCTGCAAGGCACAGTTAAGTAACTGGAGAGCAAATCTGGAATCTCCATTGGCAAAACATGCACGGGCAGTTGGAGCTAAATCATGCGGGACATTGTTGGTCACTGTATCACTACCAACACACAGCAGTTTAGAACTGAAAATCCCAGAATTCCCTGTGGTTTCTTCTCCAGGAGACCACACTGCACTCAGTGTGTTGGGGCAGGCAAATATGCTGCTTCCATTACTACTTTGGGTGTCAGTGTTTCTGTGGATAAGACTAAAAAATGTGTTTTGTATTTGGAGAGGCTGTGGACAGAACAATCTGTACAATCTGATATGGAGATCACTAGAGACAGGGAGAAAGGAGAAGTGGTGTCACCCAGGACTATGCTGACCAAAATAACCAACTCAAAGGTTTATGGAAAGGGACTGAGCCAGTGATGGATACACTGCACCCCATTCCATAGCTGATGGTGACAGTTCTTTTAAAATTTGATTATTCTGGCTTGGTGCAGGCAGGCTGAGCTTATTTCCCTGTGCTCTCTGTCCATATGCCTACCTCCTGCACAGAATACTGGTCTCCTTCAAATGGAAATGTCCTACATAATCGGGCATTACCAAACTGCCTCCATCACTCCTGCTAAATAATCTCACCAGTGCTAGAGAAATGGCACCATTTGAACTGAAGCTACTGCCTCTTGTGTTCCTACCCCAGTTCAGCTCCTGATTCAGACGATTTGCACTGAGCAAGTTGCTTAGGTCAAAGCTTTCAAACCAGAATTCTGATGATATGCACTCTAAACAGATCCATAAAAAACATATTCATTAATATCTGTCCCTTAGAGCCTCCAGCTGGGTCTGGACATTTGAATCTAGATACACCAATTTAGACACACAAACTTAAAATCTTTGGCCTCCATCTCTGATTTCCTGTCTTTAGAGTGGAGTTAAAAACATTTTTGTCAAGCTAGCAGGAACGTTTAAAGGATTAAGCAGATTTAACATGACACTTTGAAAACACATAGACCAAGTAAGCGCTAAGTATTGCTGTTAGGGAGACATTACCTGCTATGAACTGCATTTGCCCAGGCTGGGCCCTCTTGTTTGTAGAAGTAAAGCCTTGATGTTATTTGACAGTGCGCAGTACCCATTTGCTGGGGGGGACAATGGTGACACTTCAATTGAACAAAATGTTTGGTTTAGAGCAGCCTTGGATTTCAAGTAAAACTGCAGCTTGCACTTTCAATCATGACAAAAGCTGTGCAAAGCCCATTTCCTCTTGATTAGAGAGACAGAGGTTGGTGTTTAAAAAAAAAGTCAGGAAACCTTGGGAAAGTGTCTGAAAGGGATTGTGGAGCCTGCTATTAGAGACATATCCGGCCACTCCCAAAACTCACTTCCAGTTCTTTTTTTTTTTCTTTTTTAATTAGTTTCTTGGCTTGCCACACAGATCGGTAAGTGTTAAAGGCTGTGTGACTGCTGATTTGCTAAAAGCCCTTTTATTCAATATCATTCTGGAAATAATTATTCGTCTTATGTTGGCTATTCTGTGTAACCTATTGCTACCAAAGAAGGATGGCATAGACATCTGTGTCAGACCTTACCCTTGCAGCCGCTTTGTGCTGGCTAACGTACAGAAAGAAGTCTCAAAACCCTTAATAAACGAGTACTTTCCTACTAATACAAAAAGGTGGTTTTAAAGATTTTACAATAGCAAGAGTAATAGAGCAGGAATTTCTAAATCATGGGCACTGCTGAGAAGGAGCAACATCCCTTTTCTCCACACGTTATCTTCTGTTAGCTGGAAGAGACAGACAGATATTTCCAAGAGTCTTTAAATGTTACTTGTGGCAGGTTCAATTTCTTTCCTGAATTTTATAAGTTTGCACTATTGGGTTTCTTTTTGTCCTTTCACACATTACATCTACTTAACTAACTTACACCCACGTATCCGAATTATATCTTCCCTGAAAATTCAGATAAAGGATGTTTTCCAAAATCCTTACAAAGTGAGCTCCACTTCCCAAGAAAAGGTAGGTTACTCTGAATATTGTCTTTTTCAGAGAGGGGTTTGAAGTAATCCAAACATCCCGATAAGCCTTCAGATTGGCTCTTCTCCAGTGCTGGAAATATATTAGTGTGGCTTATGCCATTAGGTCCAAAAAGCACGATCATTTAAAGATGAATTTACACTGTAAAACTCTCTCACCTTGAACTGATTACAAGACACCTATGTCATTTCATTCCCAGTTTAGGTCTAACACACACACACCTTGTATTTTCCATCAGTGGTTATGGATGTACCAGCTTTTTGGGGCATGGTCCTTCCTTTTGCCTGAAGTACGTAAACCATCTCTTCCAAGGGAGATCTTGTTCTGCAATGGGCTTGAGAAAGGCATAATAATCAACACATATTTATGTCATCACTTAAGGTGATGTTCATAAAGTTGTTAATCATCTCGAGCTTTGCAGAGTAAAGCCTAACACTTTGCATGCTGTGTCCCTAGGACCAGGCATGGAGCTCCACTGGGACAGATGAAGTTTCCCTAGGCATGGATACCACCTTAAGTGCTCAAACCTTCGGTTTCTGAACAGAATAACGAGAGCCAAGGTTTTTCAGACATTTGTTTGACAGGCTGATGCCCACAAAAATCCTACAGCAGCAGCTCTTCAAAAAGTCAGGCTAACATTTGGAAACCCTAGCACCCTTTTTCTCCCTAAAATGGGGCAAAAGCAAAACAGAGACAGTGTTCAATATGCTTGAGGTGCTACTTTAGAAGTTAAAATCTCACGTGCATCATACAGTACAGAAAAATGCAGAAAAGTGCCATTCCCACTGAAGAAAGTAAATGTGAAATTCCTCCCCCTTTATGCAATCTGAAATTTACACCATGGCTGCTAGGTTTTTGTCTGTTTCAGCATCTGAAAGTCCAAAATGCTTCTGGCTATGTTTCTTCTCCCACACCCCACCCCACATACACATACAGGTGAGTTGTAAGGAGCTGAAACCTAAATAAGTAGGCAATGGGCACACATGGCAGAAACAGAGAGCTGTGCCGCGGCTGCAGCCCATCTGAGGCTGCACGCAGCTTGTTCGGTGCAGTCAGAAAACAGGGAGACTTTGTTGTTTTCCGTGGCGTGTGTAATTTTAGCTTGGGAGTTATTCAGGGGACATGGGCAGGGATTCTTTCAAGGACACAAGTCGATGGGGAACAAAACAAAAAGCTGAGATAAGTTGGCCGCGGGCTCCTCTGCCGGTGCGCGGGGCTGCGGGCAGCAGCTCGGCGTCGGGCTCTGCCGGCAGTCCCCTTGCCGCAATGCCTCCGGTCGCAGTGCCGCAGGGTCGGGGAGGGGACGGAGGCCTTGGTGGTCTGCGACTAACTGCTAAAAACGTCAGTGGTTGGGACACGGGAGCTGGAATGGTGGTTTAGTGATGGCTGAGGCCGAGAGGAGGGTGGGCCAGGAGATGCGGCAGGTGTGAGGGGTAGCAGGCACAAGCAGCACGTGAGGCGAGGCGGCCATGAAGTAAGGCAGGTGTGAGGCGAGGTGGCCATGAGGGGATGGCAGGCTTGAGGAGCAGGGGGCACACAGGGCACGGCGGGCACGAGGCGAGGCAGCCGTGAGGTGAAGCGAGGCGGCGTCGAGTGAGGCGCAGCCGGCGTGAGGCGGGAGTGCTGCCGCCCTCCACCAACGGCGCGGCCTGAGAGGCCGAGGGGCCCTGAGAGCCAGGAGGAGAGCGGGGAGAGAAGCCCCGGGGGAAAGCCGACGCGGGGAGGAAGCGGTGAGGAAGGAAGGGAGGTGGGGTGGGAGAGGAGCCGGGA
>Ga0065711_1026954_pt1 | contig 56528 bp, 27 predicted proteins | sample Hoacrofraction12_FD_59098 | JGI IMG/M metagenome (GOLD analysis project Ga0065711, IMG submission 59098) | Hoatzin crop microbial communities from Cojedes, Venezuela - Epithelial fraction 12 v2 (version 2) | ecosystem: Host-associated > Birds > Digestive system > Esophagus > Crop | place...
ACAGAGGTCCCTTCCAACCCCTACCATTCTGTGATTCTGTGATTCTGTGTTTGCTGTGAACAGCCAACATGAATTTACTTTGAAATTGTATACATGAAGGTTTTCATGAAGACTTCAGAATCTGTTGTATTAAAAGACTGAATCATCATTCACTTGCATAAACATTTCCTGAAATCTAAGGTTGCTACTGTGGAGACAAATCCAATACATTTTTTAAAACTCCAGCATATTCAGAAAAATTCCACTTTTCTTCCAGACACCCTCACCACAGTGAGATGTAGCTATGCAAATGATCTGAGTCCTTACTAGCAGAGCATTGATAGCAGAATGTAAATTACAAATGAAACCACGGTAAGGAATTGACCCTACTCTACAGATGGAGAACTGAGTCACAGTGTGAACCAGGAAAATATTCTCAAATACTCTAAGAAATATAAATGCCCAACTCATGCTCAAAAACTGTACAAGACTTTTTTTTCTGAAAACATCACCTAAGACTGATGTTTTCCTAAACCCTGCTTAAAAGTAACTTACACATCTATTTTAGATTTGCTTAGGAATTCACTACAGAGAGTGTGTCTAACAGGGTGGAGAATAACCGAACTCTCCCATTATTTCCAACATCTGAACTCTAGCACAAAATTTAAGTAGGTGGTATCTTTAGACTGCTCTGTACAGGACAAAAACAAAGGAAAAGCTTTCTTCTATTTCATCTGACAAGAGAGAACTTGTCATTTATTTAATATTGTTATTTTATAAAAGCGAAAGTGTGAAAAGAAAAAAGTAGGAAGGTTTCTGGAGTGACTTGGAATGGCCAGGCAACAAATTGCATGAACATAGCAGGTTACAGGAAAAGACCCTCACTAGTTTTCCCACCACTTTACCACCCTTATTTTAAGGTGGCAGTACTGCTCTGAACTGTGCTTATGGGTCCCATTCACTTGTTGTTTATACCAGCTTCTGGAAAATAAAGTTTGTCTCCTATCATTTTCATATCCTATTGCAAGTTGGAAACGGAGCACAGCATCCTAAAAACAACACAGGTAGTTTTATATACCGTCCCAGATACATGCTGGATAAATATTTTTCATACGACCTCAGACAACGAATTCAGTTAATGTACTGCAGAAGAAGGCAGTCTTCATTTTTTAGTGCCAATAACCAAGTAAGTGGCTGAATACTAGCTCCTGTCATAAGATGAAATTCTGGCTTCACTGATCTCACAAAAAAAATCAATTCTACACAGACTTAACCTCTTATTATTTAGGCCATATATTCATGAATGAAAGTTAGTCCTTGTCCCAAGGAATATTTTAAAAAAAGTTTTGGTGGTTTTTTTTTTTTTTGTTAGTCTAGGATGAGCTTAAGCAACTTGCTGGAAATCATGAACTTCACATGTCATTCATTTAATCCTGATTCAAACATGCTAACCAGAGCAAAAGAAAATAGGGTGCCACAATGTCCTGGGTTTCGCCAGGACAGGGTTAATTTTCACCAGACTCCAGGAAGGGGCACAGCCGGGGGGTCGGGGCTGACCCCACCTGGCCAAACAGAGCTGGGTATTCCACACCATGTGACGTCATGCTGGGTTCCGGTGGAGGGGGGGGCGCGGCGGGAATGCTCTCGCGGCTCGGGAGCGTGCGGCGCCGGTGGGGTCCGAGAGAGCGGGTCTGTTTTTGTCGTGTTTTCTCCTTATCTGTATCGTTGTTGTTGCTGTTCCCTCTGTTTGCTGTTCTGTTAAACTGCCCTTATCCCGACCCACCAGTTTCTGCCTGTTTTCTTTCCATTCTCCTCCGCACCCCGGCGGGGCGAGGGGCAGCCGCGTGGCGCTTTTTTTGCCGGCGGCAGCCGAAACCAAGACACACAAGCATGTGAAAAGCCATATAGCAGCAAATACTGTACAGTGGTACAACATGCATGCTCCTTGTTTGTGTTGTATAAAGTAGTACAACTCTATTTCTTACTCTTTGGAGGGATAAAGACAAACTAGATGAAAATGCAGAGAAGGTATTCCTCTCTTATCTGATTCCTTGTGGTCAAGGGATTTATTATGAGTTACAGTCTATTGTCAAAATGTTACCTTGAACAGAGGTTTAGTCTAGTACCGAGTATATACTGACATTAAGCACTAGACTAGCGCTTTCTTTCACATTCCATCCACTTGGAGCATACAAAAACCCTGCTTTTCTCACTGAATTTTTAAATCTCACTTCTCTCTTTTTTAAAAAAAATCCTAGTTTTAAAAATCATAGTTTTTAGCAAGGAAGTCAACTTTTCAAATTGTCTCAAAATTGTTATCCTTCTAAAAACGGAGTGTAAAATCCTCAGTCTACATGTGGAACTCCAATAACCAGGTGCCAAATTTTCTCCACAGCTCCCAGCACAAAAATGAATGGAGTAGTGCCTTCAGCTGCTCAGAGATACTGTGGTGATTTTCATGCCTAGCCTGCTGAGAGGTACGTATGATTGCAGCAAAAGTATGCAAAACTAAAGCATGCATTTGCATTTAGAACCAAAGCGTGCCGTTTCAGAATTCTTCGCCGTGGCATTTTACTGCTTGATTTAGATGCAGACATGTCATCTGAGTATTTAAATACACACAAGTTTAAAATGATGGGCATGTGTTTGGAGGCCAAGCTGTTTGTCAATGCCTCAGCTGATCTCATGGACATGAAAAGGAGAGAGCTGATTGCACCCAGAGGTGTACAGAATGTCATGTGCCAGACAGTAAAATGTTTAGGCAGATTCCATGCTACAGACTTAATTTCTTACCTGATTCCTTACTAACAAGCACATATTATCATGCAGGGATTACCTCTGCCTGACTCCATAGTGATATGGCAGGTTAGGCTTTGTGGTTGAAGCCCATTAACCCACATACGCTGTCATTGATGGTCTTCTGTGTATATGTCCTCCAGAGAACAGCAAGGCATTGTTGCCTGTTAGTCGCTGTGCTTGAGCTCTTCACTCTCTCTCTGCCCTCCTAGCCAATGTTCTCTGCCATTTTATCTGCAGGGCTGGCAGGGAGTATTGTTCAGCCTTGGGCAAGGCACCAGGATTTCTGGAGTCCAATTGAAGAGCTAAGGGCCTCCAGAGGTTTGGGAGGTATCCCTCAGCGTGTGGACTCCCCTTAGAGTATGGCAGGGGAAAGTAAGTCAGTAACAGTAGGTAAATGAGAGAAATGTTCTAATGCTGCAGAGAAAAAGGTCTGAATTCTTGTGACAATATATAGCAGCATCTAGGTTTAGAAATCATTAGCAAATTGCAGCATTTCATCAGGTCAAAATTTTGTAATGTCTTTAATGCAGTCCAATAGCCATTTCATAGAGTACTTCTCAGGATAAAAGTTCAGTACTGCAAAGTCCAGTTCAGCTGCCTGGTTAAACAATTACAGAAATAATACATAATAATTCTGTGGCCCACTGTAGAACATTGGAATCAGGAGATTCCAGGAGCAAACACCATGACTACAAGAGGATACTAAAACTTCGAATGAACTCAACAGTTCTCAAATTAGACTACTGAAGCCCCCGACTGATTCAGTGTTGCTCACTGTAGCACTGATAAATGCTCTCCCCCTAGGATAGGCATATTTCTTCCAGGTCTTTGCTCAAAAATCTTAAACAAGCAAACTGAAGGAGTTACATTGAATTTGGCTGTTGAACTAAGAGACAACTAACTTTTCATCACTTGTACTGCAAATGTGCTAAGCAGAAATTAGCACACGTTGCAAGAAGGTTAAGATGGATGGGTTTACCTAAAAAAAAGATTATTCACATTACACATATTAGAGCCTAATCTTTCAAGGGTGCTGTACACTGTCTATTTGTTGTGATATCTATGGGTGCTTACCAGCTCTCAGCAAGTGTGCAGGGCATCAGAGAATTAGCCCGATTCTTTGCAACATTGCTGAAGATTTATATTGCTGTAGAAAGGAATTGATGCACCAGAGGAGGAAAAAAAAACAAAACCAAACAACCCACACAAACAAAAAAACCCACAACCTGTAGGTGAAGTTTACAGATATTAAAGAGTATATAGGGAAAAAAAATCTGCTATGGAATCACATTAACTACAAATATAGGTCCTTGTTCTGTAATATACTTACACATATTCTAAAATGCCAAGTCCGTCCCACATTTTAGGGGGGGTTAAATTGCTTAGCAGAGTTCCTCTGTCTAAGGTGTTGGATTTTTTTTTCCTGCTCTCCTCAGAATTTAAATTGTTTTGTAAAATAGTTCAGCACACTTTTATTTTGTAAAAGGATACTCTTTAAAATGTGTTGCAGCAAGGTAGAGAATGCTGAAGTTTAATATTTTCATACAAACAAGATTCTTAAATTTTAAAATGTTAGTTTCCTAACTGTACATATAGAAAGTTAGGAATAAAAAATCTTTATTTCAATATTTCCATTTTTATGAAGTAATTTTTTTTATAATATGCTATCTTCTAATATATTACACATAATTTTACTGACATAACTTTCATGTAAGTAATGTTTGCCTCCTGAACAGAAAAATGTCAGGCAATGACAATTAGATTTTTTTTTATTACATTTGGGATCCATTTTGTACTTGGAGCTTGCATTTTTACTGTAAATTTTCAGATTTTCTCTTTAATACAAGGAAAAATGAGACTAAAGCTGAGATTCCCATCCAAACCTGTATGTGCAGGAGCTTTACAAAAAAACTCCGCAAAACAATACAGCTATTGCCAAAAAAACCTGCAAGAATTTTCAGTGTAAGTCATTAAACAGCTCAAAATCCCCCACACATGCACACATACTGAAGTCAAGATGAAATAAGCCAATGGAAAATTTTAAAGCAGATAAGGCTCTTAGAAACAAAAGCTCTTACTCGCATTACCTGCCCTTATCTTGCACAGATCCAAACAGAATCAGTGAGAAATATCAGTCTTACCTTCTGAATTGTTACGATTCCCTCCTGGGTGTCTTTGTCAACAGAAATTTTGAATACTCCCAAACCATCACCATCCACAATCTTGTACTCCATTTCAGCATTAGGTCCCACATCGGCATCTGCAGCTTTTATTCTGGCCACCACAGAAGCCACTGGCAAAGACTCTGGGACATTATACTGATATGATCCTGTGAAATTTAAAAATGTAATGAATTCAGAGTCTTCTGGGACTGTGGGCCAAAAAAAATCCAGCCTTCTTAAAATCTACCTTCCTTGAAATCATGCACTTGAATGTTCACTCAGGCTAACAAAATACATTCAGTTTAAAATAGAATTGCCCTTTTTTTGCTTGGTTTTCCTTGTGATGGACTCTACTTTAAGTACTATGGGCATGATATCTTCCTACAATGAGAGAAGAACAAGGCAAAGATGCAAAAACATAATCAAAACTTGAGGTGAATGCTTGCTACAGAGTTCCAATGCAGAAAATATTTTACTTTGTTTTCCACAAAAGAGGAAAAAAAGCAAGTAAGTCGAATAATATCAATATAAACTGATATTCTTTCATAGCTGTGTATCTTGATTAGGTAGTTTGCAATCTGAATATGACTAGAAACTGATATATATTCTTTTCTTTAACAGTAAGTGCACCATCTGCATTCTTGAATATTCCATTTTTTTCATTCAAGTAGAAAATGATATATATGCTGTCAGAAGGGTATCTGAGTGCAGTCTGTAGCCAATAACACCCTCACCTTCAAAAATAACTTCAGTTATTCTAGTATTATTTCAAGCAGTTGGTGGCTTGAAATAACAGGAAATCTATTATGTACATATCTATTTTTGATATCATTGGAGGTGAGGCTAGAGTGGACATGAATATATTCTTCACATTATTTTAATTCTACTTAGCAAGGGCTTTCTTTTTTGTTTTTAAGAAACGAGCATCCCAGACAGAATGCTATTAAAAAGCTGAGCTCTTCAGGTTTGAGTCTACAACTGTGTAATCCTTTCTTTGGTTAGGATGAGAGCCCCCTTGATCTCAGAAAGTAAATGGAGAGAAGATGACTTTCCAGCTCTTCTATGATTAGCTCCTTAGGAAACACTGTGCGCACAAGAGAAATCCTGCTAAAATGCCACAGGAATATGAAGGATTAAGAGTCAAGTTAAAGAACTATGCATCCTAAAGTCCGACTGGAAAGAGCTAAAGAGCTATTAAAATGTATCTTTTTTTGTCTGCTTATTCACAGAGAGAAAGTAAAACAGATTAATAAATGCACCTACTATACATCATTTCAACTGATTGGGAACATACTATGTAAAGAGGAAAGATTCTTCCAATGTAATAATAATAATAGTAATATTAATAACAGTAGTAATAATAATAATAAACCTTGCTGTCAGTGATTCTTAAAATACTAAACATGGAAGCAGAGCACTTTTACGTTTTATTTAGAAACAGCATTGACATGTAAAGAAAATAGCAATGTTTATAAACAGCATTACAAGTCATACTTTACAAAGCAACTTACGTCGTGGAAAGCGGGGAGGGTTGTCATTAACATCAGTCAGGGTGACAGTTACAGATGTAGTCCCTGATAACCCACCATTCTGCCCAACCATGTCCTTTGCCTGAATAACTAATAGGTATTGGTCCTTGGCTTCTCTATCCATATTCGGAAGGGCAGTCTTGATAACACCTGCAGTAAGACAAGATATGTCAATGGTTGCACAAGCAACTACATTACTGCTAAAGCTGAGTTTGCCTTTAAAAGGTAGCAGCAGATCAATGACTGCAATAAGAGAGGAAAGAATTAATTTCAACACTAACATCTCTTTTTTTGACTAGGAGCTGAACTGACACACTACAAGATTATTTTAAGTAGTTACCAAAACCCACTAATTTCATTTAGTACTAGAATCTCTGGATAATGCCATCCATGACGGTTTTTTTTACAAATATCTTCTCCCTGAACTACAGACTTCATAATGTCTTAGGTAACACTCCCTTCCCAGGAAGATATCATCTTCTGTGTTTGATTTCACACTCTTTTAGAGCTAAGAAGAACAGAATATTCAGCATTCAATTATAAGATTCCAAGATTAGTTTCACAATGTCTTGAATAGACATTCACCACTTTAACTCTTACTAATATTGATATCATGCCACACTCTGCAAATCTATGAAATTATCCTATTTTACTATATATTTGCTTTGACAATACCCAATTCTAAAGCATTAGTGTGATTTAAGAGATTTTTGATGTATTAATGGAAATACTGTAATACTGTAGTTTTTTGTTGTATCCATTTGATGATCTGCATACAATTTGTAACTAATTGATTTGAAATAAAACCAGAAGAAAGCTCCATGTTTCATCCTTTCTTTTCTGTTGACATAAATCAGAAAATAAATATGCCTTCTCAAAATGTGATGACTTTATGAATATTTCATGCTCAGTACACAGTACAGCTGCTAACTCTGATTTCCAGAGAGGCAAACATTTACTCCACCACTGCTTAGTGCCAGCAGCAAAGGAAACATAAACAAAATAAATAAAGAAGAGGCACATTAGGACACATATCTCTTCATCTGATATTTGTTGAATGTTTAGTTAGAGTTTTATTTCTTTATTCTTTTATGAATGCAGGACTTGCCATTAGTTATCTCTGGGTTGAAACATTTATTTCACTAACAGACCGTTTGGTACTATTTCACCCATTTTACAAGACATATTAAAATACAACTAATATGCAATTACATAACATCATTTTTTCCACATTGCTTTTTCTGGCCTGTGTGTTTTTCTATCAGAGTTAAATTGCCAGGCAACCTTAACCAATCATTTAGAAGCTAATTATCATGCACACAGGAAATTTGAGTATCACGTCAAAGTGAAAATCTACACCAACATTTCAGTGTGAATCCTTAAAGATTTTGATTTAGCAGAAACGACCATATTCTTCTTCAAGGGCTGTCTGCAGTCATTATGACAACATATATTGTACATACATATACACAGAGAGAGAGACAAACCCACTATAAGTCGTACTTACTGGGAGGAAAAATAAAGTGCTGCTGAGGATATAGCTGTTGCAATACGAAGATAATTATAGCCCTTCTTTCTGTAAATTTAGATGTTGTTAAATAGAGTGTGACATTTTGGTCATAGCATTGGGATTTAGGTCTCATTGACATTGTTTATGATAAATAGGGTAAAAAGTTTGTTTCTTTTTTATCTCAATTTGTTCATCTCTCAAATGAAGATCACAACTCTTCTCCATGTGGGTGTAAGTGAAGGCTCAGGCACCAAACTGAACTGAGCCAAGCAAGAACTCATTTTCCTGCATTTTACTGAAATAATACAGTAGCATGCATAATGTTTATTAAACCGACAGAGGATTAAATATTGCATCTTGTTGTGGCTTAATATATTCACAAAATTTCATTAAAATAGTAAAAAACATTCTACCAGTACTTTATTTTGAAAGTGGCAGCAAAATTTTATATCAGTTAAAGATGGGAAGCACAGTGCTTTCTTCCTTAAACTAATAAAGAAAAGATACATTTCCCATGACAAAACTTCAGTTTAAGAAGCAGAATGGAGAGGTGATCGTGCCATAAATCTACACCTAAAGAAATCTGGCTATGTGACCTTTAGATATTTCTAAAACAAGCATCTGCAAAAAAACTTGTTCACAGCATCTTGAAATTTTCATTGATCAGAAAGACAGACATCAGGCCAGGGTAGATTGACAAGAAGATAAAAATTACCACTCCAGCAATGTCTGCTTATCACATAGCTCAGACGTGAGCTCACAAGCACAACACAACCCAGAAATGTGTGTTCACAGCCCAGAAGGCCAACAGCATCCTGGGCTGCATCAAATACAGCATGACCAGAAGGTCAAGGGAGGCCCCTCTACTCTGCTCTGGTGAGACCCCACCTGGAGTCCTGTTTCCAGCTCTGGAGCCCTCAGCACAGGAAAGAAATGGACCTGTTGGAGCGGGTCCAGAGGAGGGCCATCAAAATGATCAGAGGGATGGAACACCTCTCCTTTGAGTAAAGGCTGAGAGAGCTGGGGTTCTTCAACCTGGAGAAGGCTCTGGGGAGAGCTTATTGCGGCCTTTCAGTACTTTAAGGGCGCCTATAGGAAAGATGGGGACAGGACTTTTTAGTAGGGCTTGTAGTGAGAAGAGAAGGAGTAATGGCTTTAATCTGAAAGAGGGTGGATTTAGACTAGATATAAGAATGAAACTCTCTACTACGAAGGTGGTGAGGCACTGAAACAGGTTGCCCAAAGAAGCTGTGGATGCCCGCTCCCTGGGAGTGTTCAAGGCCAGTCTGAATGAGGCTTTAAGCACCTTGGTCTAGTGGAAGGTGTCCCTGCTCATGGCAGGGAGGTTGGAACTAGATGATCTATGATGTCTCTTCCAACCCAAATCGTTCTATGATCTGATACAATACGACACATTTGGTTCTCTTAATCTATTCTGAAGAATAAGAGGATCAACAAAATCCATATGTATTCAATTGACCAAGATACCACATTAATAAGTTCCTAGTAAGTTTCAATGCCCATTTTCTTTTTTCTCAGCACTACTGCAGAGACTTTATGGAAATTTACCTGTTTTTGGCTCCACAGAAAAGTAAGGTTGTCCTTGCAATATGCTGTAAACCACTCGAGCACTGTTGCCATAAGTAGGATCATCTGCATCGGTGGCTGTCACTTGAACCACAGAGGTACCTGCAAAATGTTTAAGGGACTATTTTACATAAAAGATCCAAAAGTCTGAACTACATTTATTCAACATGCTGTGCCTGGAACAGTGAGAGGTGGCTTTTTCACAATCGTTCATCGTTTCCATGCTGATTCAGCTTACAGCATAAGGTCCTCTTTGTAAACCAGTACTATAGGCTCTTACAGAGTTCTGTCTTCGCAAGTAGTCTCAACCTTTGACTCACAGCAATAAAAACCATCTCACTCAGTAGCTCCCTCTCTCTATCTCTGCCTTTGGTTGGTGGAGGGTATGTGAACAATATACCTTAAATAATGGTGATGCCTGAAATATGTTAAGTGTGAAATGTAGTAATAGTTTCCCTTTGAAGAGATATCTGCGTGCTAAAATTGTAAAGAATAAAGATCTAATTATGCTTATATATGTAAGTATTATATATTTTGATAATTGCACACATATATGTAAAATTAATTTTAGCCTATAAAATTATATACCCTTTTATAAAGAGATGGCTGAAGAGTTTCTGTTTCAGCGCAAAGAAAAACTGGTGAGAGCTGTCTCTAAATTCCTTTAAAATGTACTCGCTTCCTTCAGTAATCTGCAATAGCTTAGTACCAGTTGTGGTAATAATCTCCTGCATAAACATTTCTTGAGCAGGAAATGTCTCTATGTTGACAGGGATAAGAAAGTGAAATGTCTAACTGTCTAGCAAGAAGGGTATATTTTGTGAGGATCCCATTCGGCAGCCAGCTCCCATTCATTATGCTTTCCACATCAGTTCCCATTTGTTTTGTTCTGTACAACAGCTTCCATGATGTATTCTCGGAGCAGAATAAAAGAACGCTTGGGAACCAGGGCCTTGGTCATGTTCACCACCCCTTGGTAGCCAGAAAGGATAATTTTTTTCTCACTGGCAGATTGTCTGGAACATTGAGACCTTCCATTCAACTGCCTGGGGATCCATTTGGAGGTTAGGTTACAAATTAATATTGGAGCAATTTGGCAGATGCCCAATAAAAGTCTTCAACAGAGGATCAGATTTCTTCATAAACTGGATTTAGATACAAGAGTAGAGAAAGGCATTTGTTAAAGAGCGTGTTCATTTTCCAAACAAACACATTTTTGACATGTGAAAAGGAGAGCGGCAAGTCTAGAAATCACTCTTTAAGTACAAACTGCACTAGCAAGTGCCCAGGGTAAATTTAACATAAATTGTATTCTGCTCCAGTTTTATTTGGATTTTTTCAGGAAATGAGTGGGATCAAGTTCTGAAGTTCTTCATGTCTGATGTAGTAAATTTCCCCATCCATTTTCCTCAGCTTTTCAATTCTCAGTTAAGTAGAGGATCATAAATGGGTCCTGGGACCAAGCTGAAAGTTTGGAAAGAGAGAGGATTAAGTGCAGCTCTCATTAAAATGGTACTGATTACAAAGGATGGGACCTGCTTGGATGAATTCTGACCAGAAATGATCATTCATAAGATAGCTTTATTCATTTAAGTTATCGCCTAGCTAACTAATGCTCCTGATCTCTCTTCCTGTAGTATCCATGACAAAGTATTATGACTGCAATTCTATTTTAAATGCAATTTTTCTCTCGTGTGGACTGTCTAATATTTTTGGACAGGGAAAAGGTTATTCTCAACCTGAAATTTCACATGAAACTATTAAGTAGATGGAAAGTTTCAAAAGAAAATTGGTAGTTAATCCACCAAGTCATTTATCAGTTATGGGGCTTAAAATACATCAACTTTCTGTTCACCAGTAACTAAGAGCTTTGATTCAGTATGTCAAACTGATTTTACAGATTACTCTATAATGTAATTTCATACAGGGACCTATTTTAAACTCGCCAGAGTCTCTCCAGCTTTTGAGTACAAGGGTATCATAATGACTATCTGACATCCTGTGTTCTTTGCAAAAGCCAGGCTTACCACATTTACAAAGTCCCTAAGCCCTGCCAATGAAGCTGTCTGCAAATATTGGCAAAAGTGCTTATAAACCTCACACACAGTTACGCCTTTGCTCCTTGCTCTTGCTGCTTTCAAGGACTCCAGACCAATACAAGATCAAAGAAATTACAGGCTCTGTAACCTCAGCACAGACATTTTGGAAATCCTGCAAGCTTAGAAGTGTCTGTTTGCTGTAAAAATCTATTGCCGTAGCAGACAAACCCTCTACATTCTGAGAGATGAATAAAGACAGTATCTGAACCTAATTGGCTCTCTCCTAAAACACATAAATCCTTTAGAATTTTTTTTTTACTTAGAAATTTTAACACCAAACCCTTCTGCACTTACCCCACTTGAGTGCAACCAGCAACTGAAAAAAAATGATACTTTTCTAGTCCCTTTGTGTTAATCGACTTCTCTCAAGCATTATGGGGGAAAGATCTTTTAAAACAACTATTACCATTATTTCTTTACCAGTTGCACACAAAAACTTTGAGCTTCCAGAAGTCCCATGCCGAGAGGGAGATTTCTGCACAATATATGTTCTAAAAACAAGATGCAAGATAACATAAGGTATGCTAACTATGTGAAAAGCCCTACATGTAAGAAATCAGTTCCAAGGAAACATCATGCATGGAAAGATAACTATGTGAAGGTTTCCAGAGATTTTCCCAGAGGAAGCAGATATCTCTTGCAGAACAGGAATTCCTTCAGAGGACGATCAATGCAACACAAAGCTGTCCTAATTTTTCTTGCAATGGACTGATGTCAAATTCATATGCTTATTTTCCTTAAAAAAAAAGTAACTAATAAAGCTCTATGGATATTCATGGATAGTCAATAAATCTATAGGTTGAGGAAAAATGGGTAGTTGCATTGTAGTTCCAATTATGTCATCTTACAAAAGGAGAGTTTGCATTCCTGCACTGAAATTAAGTCTTCCTTTCATTCCTGAACACTTTATCCTACCACATAATACAAGCAGTCAGCTGTCACATATGCGTCCAAGATTATAACTTACAGGTCACATGGGACAGTCAATAAACGGCACCAGACCTTCTCTCCATCCAACAAAATGAGTGTCCCAGTAAAACTTGTTTAAGGCAACATTTTTCAGAGCCCTAGACTGCAGGCATAAACAGGACACTAACCCTACCCCAAACTTTCACTAGTGACTTGTTATTGTAGCTTCACAACTACAACTTTAAATATTTCTTACGATTTGTGTGTCCGATATGGGTTGAAAAAATAAATAGAGGCTATTTACTGAAAAAGAGTCTCTCCCTCTCAGATAAGGATTCCTATACAATTATTTTTCTCTATAATTATGTCTTTATAACAAAGCTTGAATATCAGTTCATGTAGCAACTTCACAAATTTTTTCAGCAATTGCAGCAAATACTGAGGGAATATCTGTGTCATTAATCAAAGTGTGTTCTGCATATTTATTTATTGATACTAGCTAATAACTCACCGAATTTTGTGTGGCCGGCACAGATTTCTGATTTTTTCCCGAATGTCTAAGCTATCATTTTTAACCTACCCTTTAACAGACAATGGTAGATATTACAGAATTGCAGTAATCTGAGAATTTAACCTATTTAAGTTCTGATATTAGGGCAAATGGAAGAGACGAGCTTTTGCAGAGAGGACCTTGAATTTTCAACACTACTTGTACTTGAATCTACCCAAGTCAAGATTCATCAATGCTTTGGACATATTGCAGAGACCAACTTTTTCTGTGATAGGGTCAGATAAAGGCAAACTGGTGTCTGAATGAGTTGCAGATCCTTCAGAGGGATCTTTGTCAAATCTCTGAATTGATTGTTTCAGAAACCTGTGCACGGAGCTTTTTAAAAATCTTGCTAGTAACATGTGGTATTTTGCCAAAGTTTTTAAATGTGTGAGAAGTGCTTGTCTGACTTCCATTTTTAACAGTGGTGAAGTCATTTAAGGGAAAACTGGTTTCGAAAACTAGATGAACTTAACAAATGCTTATTTTTGAAACTGCACAAACCCTTATCCATCGCATTGTAGCCACATGATCAAACGAAAAATACACTTTTAAAGGCAGTCAGTGATTAAAGGTATTGACTGGTATCAATTAATGATGTGGAATATGCCTAATAGACAAAACAATTCCATGACGGCATCACATTTCTATGTGACATCAGCTGCTACTAGAAATAGTAAACATCTTCACTATCAAGTTATCTGTAGTACCTGCTTAATCTTTACATACAAGAGCCCGGCCTGGTTCCGTTCTGTACCATCTGGTATTTCTGTGCTTCTGCCATTGGCGCTCACCCAGAGCCGATGCAGTGATGCCTCTATAGCCTTTCCCCTCCAGGAGTGTGAAGGGGGAGAGATAGCACCTGCAGGCAGGTTCTACCCTCTTCTCCTCATCTCTCATGCCCCACAGGTTAAGTTGTTCTCACCTGGGGACAAGACTGGTTCCAGCCCAACAGCAAGGTTAGATAAAGAGAAGCTGAAGGGGCTTGTGACTGGAGAGAGACTCTCCTTTCATTCAGGCTCTCAAAACCCACTATCCACTTGTACCAAAGATTTAAGCATCATATAAAGATTTTTTTTATTTTTTATTTTTTTTCCCTCTGGTATAAAAATCAAATATTTCTATCCATCTCATTCAGAAATAATAAAAGGGGCAAGAAAGATATTCATTGTGCTGGATAACAAGCAAAGCTGTTGATATGTCTGGAGAATAGAGAAGATTAAACAAAACCAAAACTATGTTGGGTATTGGAATTTTTATCCCCAGTTCCCTTGGCTATAACCAAACAGATCGGTATTTCACATCAGCTATTGTTTTCATCAGCATCACAGGAACAGTCATTTAATACTCTTGTAACTATAATTTGCAATCTTTTTGTCTGAAATATAACACTGCTAGATTTTTTACATACTTCAAAAAAAACCCTTATGATTTTCAGATAAACCATATCTCTGAGGTTTTTGCTATGAATAGATTTACAAGCCATCAAGATATTTACCCTATCCAGGATAATCAATATAATTGGGCCAAACCCAAATATAATTTGAACCTGACCCAAAGTCGTTTCAAGTAACAGAAAAGACTGGCCTTAGATAATGCCCTAAAATATTTGCCAACTAAAATACAGAATCATCATACTTGCATAACTGCCTTTTAGGTTAAAGGTTATAGTTCTCCTAGCTTTATAGTTAATTTGGATTTATCACCCTCTGATCTCTTTCATTTTGTTTAATATCCAATTAAAAATCCTTGTCATGGATATAATTTTAAACAAAATTGGAGAGAGATACATTGTTTCTTCTTAATATTTCATGATTGTTCTAGGTGATTAATTAAAAATTGTATTATATGAATAAACTATGAATCGATGTAACTATGTAAGGCAAGTACCACACAGGCATTTCATGGTAATCCTTAATTCACTAACAATGCAGTATTCAGTAGCTGTGTGATACAAATAATGAAGATGTTTAAAATGTACAGTTTCAGGAAGCTCCCGAAGATGAAACCACCTTTAGTCGACACAAATCCCAGAGAGCGCACGAGTCTCAGCTAATAATTTTCCACAATATTCCACTTAAATTGAATACATATTTAGTGCTGCAGTCCATAAAGGAAAGAATTTCTTTTGATCATTTATGTGGTAAAGATTCAACAAATTATGCAAAAGCAGCTCAGTTTTTGAAAAATAGTCCTCATGTTCTCCACTGAACACTCTGCACTCCCCAATATGTTTTTGGAAAAAAAGGAGTATGGATGAGGCATGGCTTTTTGTGTGTAGGTAAACCTCATACTTCTGTACTAGTTGTCTGTTTGTCAATATACCAGTAGAGGACAAAACAGAGGTAACTCACGCAAAAGGGAAATGTGCAGATATTGCTCTTCAGGGCACAAGACAAAGGGGGAAAAATCTAATCATTGCTGCAAGCTACAGCTCGCTTAAATAATCTAATTCTAAAATAGAACAGCATTTTTTTAAAAAAGAATGTATTTTTCACAGAACATTTCTGAAGTGCTGAATATTTAGATTTTACAGTCTTTGATTATCTGATTATCTCTGTTTTTCCAAAGTGCAGCAGTAAAAAGTTCTCAGCAATGTATCACAACTTCACCTCCTCTCTGATACTCCTCAAAAGCTGTGGTGTCCATCTTTCTTTCCATGGCCACTATTGCCTCTTTAGCCATCCACATAGTGTTTGAGTGACAATGAACAAGTGCCAAGTATCGAATGAGGAATAGTGTCTGTACTCACTGCTTAGTAGAACAAATAAATAGAAAACTTCTTAGCAATGTTTTACTTATCTCCTATTGGTTCCTAAGCCAAGTTTCAAATATAAAAGCAGTGTTGACTAATGAATGCTGCAGGGTACTTATGCAGGGAACATTCTTTTTCTTTCTCTAGCTCTAATTTCGAGGCATTGTTTAACATCCAAAAACACAGGAGATGGTATTGAGGAAACTATAGCAAATTCTGTCTCATCAGTCTTACTGTAAGAGTATCAAATTTTTATATGGTTTAAAATCAGTCAAGCAAAGAAAGTCCTAGTTTCAATCATGATATAACTCTCTTAACCCGGAGTGAAACTTCCCATACACTTATTTCCACTGAAGTACATTAAGTCCTTCTACGTTTTTTTAGCTTCATGCTTGCATTTATAATTTCATATTAAAGTCAAATTTACCAAAATGTCTCTGTGCCAAACTCCTGTCTGGTCTGAATCAGTCAGCTTTCAAAGGAATAGTGGCACCTGACAACAGATGAGCACTTTGTCTCTTTAAAATGAAGAGATAGTAGATTTGAGGTTGAAATTCTTCCTTAACTCAAACTCAGGAAAAATTAACATTCCTTCTTTTCCAACAGAGGGTCTGAAGCCTCTAAAAGCCATTCTTCTCTGATTCTACTGGAATTTTGAAACTGTCTTAAGTTGTACCCTAGTCCCTCCTGCTTGCATCTATTTCCCAGAGCGCTGATTTCAGTATTAGAAAAGTTATAAACTCTTACTGATATATGCAACACTTACAAAAAAAAAAAAAAAATTGTTGTATGCACTAAAAGGAATTTGAAGAGTTTGTTAAGAATGGACTTTATCTGAACAAAATGATACATTATCTCCTCTGAGTACCATAGCATAGGTGTGAAACTTATTATTGTTAATGAGAATTATAAAACAAAGCCTCCGGGCACTGGAATGAGAAATACAACATAAAATGTTTATCTGAATCCCTACATAGCTATTTGAGTTTCATAACATTTTTGAAAGGATAAATACATAATCTAGCAGGTTATTTCCAGTTAAGTCTTGAAATATCTAACTGTTGCAGGTGCTTCATAGATAATTAAGTAGCTTAGTGCGATACGGTAAAAAATAATGAAATTTTTAAAAAGGCAATAGGACCAAATTGCCCACAACACCAACAGTGTATTTTGCACTTACCCACAGGAGACATCTCAGGAACTCCAGCAGTGTAAGGACCATCCAGAAATTTTGGCTCATTGTCATTGATGTCCTGAATCTTAATGACGAACTCAGATTCTGGTTCCACGGGTTTATTAGTCAGCCTATCTAGTGCTTGTGCTCGGAGTGTGTAGTAGGCCTGCTCTTCTCGATCCAGCCTCTTTGTAGCATGAATATCCCCCGTGTTCTCATCAATAATGAAAATGGAACTTGCCCCTTCGCCTGACAAGATGTATTTGATGGAACCATCTCCTTTATCAACATCAGAGTGAAGCTGGTGAAAAATTGATGAGAGATGAGATTAACTTACAAGACAGTCAGTGGCATGGAGATATGTAAAAATAATTCTTATGTCGAGCCGTAGTACATGAAATTTTATTGTTCTTGGAAAGATAAGCTGAATGTTTATTGTGCACAGCATGTGAGGGACCATTAGAATCTGTCAGCTTCCTCTTTTGAGTAAGATAATGTCATTCTCTCCTGCAAACAATATGATTTTCAAACGCATTTGATATTGTCTTGCAGTCTTCTCATACTAGAGTTTTACTTAACCACACACACACATGCACACATATGATTATAACCGTGACTTTATTCCTACCTGAATTTAACTATATTGTTGGTTTCAGCTTATTATCTCACTCAAGGGTGAGAATTTAAACAAATGTTATTATAAACTTAGTGTATGTTTGCTCCTGTGCATGTATGAGAAACAACATGCTGATTTCCTCAGTGTTTACTGTGTAGAGCAGTAAAACATATTGAATTAATTAAAATGGATTGACTGATAGATTTCTCACTACTATCTGATGTACCAGTAACTTCACTTGCGTATCTTCTTTTCCATTATCTAACCTCAGAAAAATGCAGAGTCTGAGAAAAACCAAGTGTCCTGGCACCACCTGAACTACACAGAATCAAAAGTCAGGTGTAGTTTCTCTGGGACTACTTGTAGCAGGCACAGAGCAAATGTAGCTCAGTAGGTCAGTATGTATCTTCCATTAGAACCACAAGACAGATTTACAAAAAGAAACTTTCTTCCGCACCACACAAGCTATTTTAAGTTACAGAGCAAGATTCCGCAGGTTTTGTAGCTCTTTTCTCTCTACTGAATTGCACCTTCCTGTTACAGAACACAGACTCAAACAATGCTCACACACTTTTCAAACTTGTACCAGCAATGTTATTGATCTGGATATCGTGTTAAAGTAACATACACATGAAATATTTAGTATGGCACAAGCGAAAAGAAGATCAGCAAAATTCAAGTACTTGCTCACTGGTTAAAAAGGAAATTATTACTTGTAAATAACAGGACAATGTTAAAGATGTTCGCATTGTCTATGTCTCTTATCTACTTTGTACCTGCCCTAATTCCATGTTTGGAGGTAACTCTACTGTCATCATCATCATATTTCCTCCGCTAACATTTTTTTTTCTCTCAGCTGGGAGTATCACTGAGATAGTAATCACTTCCAGAATACATGCAGAAAATTGCTATCTCAGGCATAACTTAGTACAGCTGCAAAACCTTTTCCTATTTCAGCAGAGAAGTATTCATGATCAGCTTTGAATTTTTCAGCTGGCTAAAAAGCTGCCTATTTTTTACACATTATTTGACTTACACTGTCTGGATATCTTACACTTATGCGATTACGGTGCACTCCCTCTCTCTTTTAAGACAGAAATGGAGTCTGAGCTTTGGACTGGATCAAAAAACAGAACTATGGTGTCTAAATCAGATTAGCTACATTATTTCTAAATACGGTTTATCCTTGTTCTGCTGCTACCTAACTCCCAAGATACCTAAACAAGCCTGAGATTTCTTTGGCAGAGTTCCCCGAACATTTAAAGTCCTGCTTCTCGGCACACTAGGAATAGTCAGTGCTGATACTCTGAGCAGATCAAGGTAAAATCTATCTATCTCACATCCAGGCTCTTTGAAGATCTGAGGCACTGCATATTCCTCAGCTCCAATGGCTAGGGGTTTGTTCAGTAAACCATACCTCTGTTCATCTCACAAATCTGCCAGTTGGGGCTCTTGGTGCTTTTTCAAATTTGACTGCAAGAAGTACCCATCTTCCTTACAAAGGAGCAGTGGCCTGTGCAAGTAAGAATCTGTTTGTCTTGTGTTTGATGTTGTTTTGTTTTCCTTTTTTCTTTTTCTGAGACCTACTTCAGGATGCATGTCTCCTATGTGCTACAGAGGCATTGTGTGAGTTGCCCTGCATAGCCAAAATCCTACAGTCTAGACTGAAATGCTGAGCATCACATTACCCAAGAACTGAAGTTATGGGATACAAAGATTCAATGCTGTTGTAATTTAAGTCAGCAGCCGGCAACTAGGACCCAACAGCTGCTCACTCGCCCCTCCCCTTCCCCTCAGCAGGGTGGGCAGGAGAAACAGACAAAAGCGGAAAATCATAGGTTGAGATAAAGACAGTTTAATAAAACAACAAAGGAAATACTAATACTACTACTAATATTAATAATAACAAGAAAGATAATAATGACTATGCAAAATGAACAATATACAATACAATTATTCTCATTACCCGACAAATGATCTGCAGCCAATCCTCAAGCAGAGATTGCAGAACACTAAATTCGTAAATTTTGTGAATTTCACAAAACTCCTGAAAAAGACCAAACTCCAGGACAAGTTCGAACTCCCAGACAGGACAGAACTGAAAAGCACGGAAATGAAAAAAACAGATAGGTTCCTGTTCCCCCAGACAAGCCCCATTCATAAACTGAGCATGATGCCTATGCTATGGAATAATTCCATTGACCAGTTTCACTAGCTGTCTGGCTATGTTCCCTCCCAACTCCTGCACACCTGCTCATTAGCTGAATATGAGAAACTGGAAAAAGACCTTGATTTCATAGCAACAACTGAAAACATCAGTGTTATCAACATTCTTCTCGTACTATATCCAAAACACAGCAGCTACTGGGTGGAAAACTAACTCTGTCCCAGCAGAAAACAGGACAAATGCCTTTGTCTTCTTGAAGTGACTCAGTTCTCTCCATATCCCTTATTCTAGCAGAGTACTGGTCTTTCTGTGGTGGCTGAGACTCTCCCATTCTATCTGTAAATGTTATTGCACCTTTTTTGGCATAGTTAAAGATGAGGTGGATGAGATACAAGCAGATGACACCAACATACCCAGCAGTTTACGGGGCAGAGCCATTTTCTGAAGTTTAGAGATGTGCAAGTACATCTCTTCAGGCAGAGAAGGGAAGGGATTCAATGTCTCAACTTGCTGAGAGCAACACAGCTCTCTCTCATGGGGGTGTAGCCAAGCCCATCAGCACACCAGACTGCAGCACTCACACCTGGATCTCACGCTGCAGGGCTACTCAGCCTCCCTTTCACCTTGTGTTTAGATCCAGCCCTATCCTGACAAACCTTCTAGTAGTGTTTTGAAAGAAAAGAGACCTTCAGGGGAGAGGCCAGAAGTGTAAATCCTCAAAGATGCACTGAGTAAGGTTTTCACGTCCCAAAGAAAGAAGAAATTCTGTAGCTTTAGTATTTTCCATTTGCTCACCCAGTGTCTCACTGACTAACACATTGTTTTTTAAGCAGTCCCACTCCAAGGTCCATAAATCTCCTCGTGGATTACACTACAGTGCCTGGTGCCCTGGAGTGAAATGCTGAAGAGAAGCTACTTTTTGGAATGATGCCTTGGTAGAAAACTGCTACCACACGGATTAGCAAAGTGATTAGCAATGACTTTTTTTACTCCAAGGTTGAGGTTCTGGGAGAACAAACTTCTTTGTACCTTTCATTAAAACTTGTTAAGATTTTAAAAAACAATGCTGGCCCATGCTCAAGTTAGTAAAGCATCTTTCTCTACCTACTTAACCCCAGAAAGGTGATACAGCTCAAGAATCAGTTTATCTTTGGTACCATAGTACAATCAATTCTGTGTGAAACACACTAAAGAATTATTTTCAGCTCTTTAATGTGTATTCTAGTGTCAATCTGAGATAACTTAAAAGTACAATACAAGAGAACAATGCAAAAATAAACTAAGCTGACAGAATCCAGATGTATGTTTGGTGCAGTTTTCAGATCACCTTTATTGCAGTTCCACCCAATATAATCCTTCCAAACGATGATCTTCAATGTCATTAATGTAGAGACACAAGTGATTTGCAACTAAGAACAAAACTTCTGAATGCAGCAGTCCTATAGCATGTTTACAGCTCTGCTGCTACCAAATGTGACTTCAGACCACCTGTACTTCCAGCTATTTGGTTTAACATCCTAGAAAGTGAGTAGTAATATTTTCCTTATAATGATGACTTTAGAAATCATTTTGCACATTCTTTTTTTTGTTGTTGTTTTTTGGGAGTTTTGGGGGGGGGGTTTCCCACTTTTTTATGAAGAAGTAAATTTATCAATGAGACCTGGGATTTTTATTTGTTCTTGTGATTAATTTGGCAACAATTATATAGAATGAGAATAGTCCTCAGGACAGTTGTACTACATAGGAAGGCTCCGGAAAGTTGCTACGGCAATGCCATCTACTAGCTTGTCTGTCACTCCTCCCACTTTCAACAGAGACATTAATGTAGGGAACAAAACTGCAAGTCAGCCTCTAGCTGCACATGGGGACTACGATTTTAGAAAGAGAGAGGATCAAGACAAAGGCAGTTTCAAATTCTGATTTCAATACACATGGAAGATTCAAGGATTCACGGGCTAAATCTCATCTGCTCCCATTCTGGAACACCCCAGACAAATCTTCTTTCAGAATTAGTTTGCAATAGATATTATAAATAAAATTCCTCCCTCTGTTTTATGAAAGAGGCATGCTATACGTAAAGATGGTTGCATACTTCCAGTTCATTTAGTCTGCCTCCATGCAATATCCATGATAGTCACTCTCCAGTTTGCCTTGGTTTTCAAATAGCCTTATTTCCAGTATGATAGTCATGATCCATTTATAGTATGCTGATCCTATTGCCTCTTTGTTACATTCCACACACATTTATCTTGAAGATTTTAAGAGTTTTGCTGTTAGGTGTTCCCTGCATTACACCAAGTATAAGAAAGAGTACACAAGAACAGAAAAAAGAAGCAGCAAGCTTCTGCAGAGAGATGCTGCATTTTTAACAGGAGGATAACTTCTTATGTTCTAAGACCGTTAGCAGAGTGAACAAATCTAATAAGAAATGCCACACAAGCCTTGTGGAGGCAGAGCGGTCCAGTGTGTATAAGAAATGCACTTTTAAATTTTTTTTTTTAGAAGATAATTTACTCAGTGCCCTCTACTGAATACAATTTTGTAGTCTCTTAGATTTTGGGGCCCTTCAACAGTATAGCTTAATACAGGGTCTCACCCAATGAATTTACGTTTATGTGGACACTTAGGATGATGATTATGCTAGGGAAACCTAAATAATACATTTCCTTCAAGATCCCTAATACTCAATAATTTCTGGATTTTGTCTCTTTGTAGGTACAGAACTGTACAATCAAAGATGATATCATTTTGCATTACTTGCCATTAAAGTATCCTAATAAAATATTTTCAATAGAGAAGGACATTTATTTTCATCAGTAAGCAAAGACACTGCACTGCATTAAAAGCAATTTATCTGGCCACCGCCAATCTGTTTGAGGTCTGAGAGGTTTTCTATTTCTCTGATTTTCAGTTCAGGCTCCCTTAAAGTAGGTGCAATGCTCATATGCTTCTCTCCTCCATTTCTTCTTCCGCAAACACGTGTCTTTGCAGCTGTTCCTTCCTGTGGCAGCATGGCTAATATTTCATTGCAGAGTTTACAGATTTTAGGTGAACAAGAAATGCACAGGGAGATCATGAGGAGCTGCCGAGTTTTCAGCACCAGCAGAACCACAGAGGTAATGGTGAGAAAGAGACAGACAGAGCAAACATGAGATGATTCAATACAAACCTCCATAGCTCTCTGAGACCATAAGAAATGTGCACTCACTTGCGGAACAACTGAAAAGTTTTCTCAAGAAGGAGCTAACTTGCCTGCACCCTTTCCTTTCTCTCTGTGAGGGTACATAGAAAGGCAGGACAGGAATAAAAACTGCCTCCTCATGACTGTGCAGGCATCCATAATTCTTGGTGATATGGAATTGATGCAACTGCAGCTTTATTGCTGCCTTCTCACTAGAAGCAAGGAAGGATTAGGAAGCAAAAAAGGACAAAAAGAAGACAGAACACCAAGCCAGGAACAATCTTCTTGTCCATTTTATAACCACAACTTACTATCACAAAAAAACTGAGAACTGATTGTGGAAGACTGCTTTCTGAGAAGACTTAAAAGGGGAACTTGTCAGGTGTGTAAAGATTAAACTTGTAATTGCCAGAAGATGAAAGAAAGTAGGTGATTTGAAACAAAGACATAATTTGGTTATTTCTATTATATCTTGCTCATCACAACAGCCAGGTTCTTAAAACTTCTGTTGTTGGATTCAGTATTTACTGTGATTGCACTTAGAAGGTTTTGAAATCCCTTTTCTCCTCAGATTATCACTGCTAGTAAGTTTTTGAACTGTGATGACTCATAAAGAACTAGGTATTTGGAATTTTTTCTTATTTTTTTTAAATATAACACTGTATTTCTTATCAGGATAACTAACGGTTCAATGTTGCTGATTTGGAACATTTCCAATGCAAATAATAACTAATATTTAAAATGCAGCATAGACAATGGAGTTAACATTTAAGTAAAATCCCACGTGCACAGATAATATGTTTCTGCAATGTTTAAGGACCTCACAAACACATTAGTTACCAATACAATTGCTTTCAGAGGCAGCTAGGAAACTCATCCTTTTAAACTGTAACCATATTTCAATATCAACAGCTTAAGACATCTTTTTTAATTTCCTTCTCAGTTTCATTACAGAAGTCATGTGGGACAGAAGCAGGTTCCTCAACATTTCATTGATGTCAGCAAAGGCTTGTGATTCATATAGTTGACTTCACACCCAGGCACTACTGAAGGTAGTATTCAGCAGGTAATGTCTTTCTTATAAAAGTCTTTTTTCCAAGAAATGTTGAGAAAGTGATAAAGGACCTCCTGAAGGGCTTTTGTTTCCTTTTGGTTTTATTAATTTGTGTAAACCTATAGTACAAGCCTGGGCTCAGAAGGAAATATGCTGGTCTATTTTCTGTGCTGTTAGTCTAACAGGTAATACTGAGGACAAGAGATTAAGTCAATATAAATGACTATACCCAAAACCCTAACATTTTTAATTAGAGTTTGAAAAGAAGGACTATGCTTGTAACGCTGCCAGAATTTCCTTGTCTCAGCAATGTTGCCAGTATAGTAGAAAACCAGCACAGAAAACTGTGCCACAGTGGCATTGTTTGCCACTTTGACATACTAGCAATTTCTTGCACTGTTCTGTTGCCTCCAGACTTTCTCCCTGTCAGGCAAGTGCAGAGATAGCCATGTGGGAATACAACAAGGTCCCATGCTCTAGGGCACAGTATAACCACATTATATTTCTCTAACACAGCAGCTGGTGACAGACTTGCTTAAAACCCAGTCATCCTAGACAAGACTTCTGCTCTGTGTTGATCTGAATCTCCCAAAATTGTGTCTAGAGTGCTCAGAGCTTACTGAAGACCTGCGAGCTGCTGAGACAATTTCGAGCACATTTCATGTTCAAGGTAAAACCAGGGCACATCCCTTTGGGAGTATCAGCTGTGTCATCCCACAGCTTGCCCTTAATAGCCCTCCTGCAGGCAAATTGTATGCCCTTTTGTATTTTGACCTCCAAGATCTTCATATTCAACAGTTTATATAAAGCTAGTGAGAACAAAGCTCCATCTACAACCTAGGTGATTAAGAAAGCACAGGATAAGAGAGAAAATAAGTTAGAAGGATAAAGACGGAAGAGAGAAAACTGAATTTAATAAAAGCAGGGTAAAAAAATTCCACAAACCGAAAAAACAAAATGGATGAGAACATGGACAGGTCTGAAGGACCAGAAGAGAACTGGAATGGGAAACAGACCGGTGAAAGACCTGAAATGAATGTGATGAGGTAGAGAATACAGGGCAAAAGGATGATAAAAGGAGACAGGCAAAAGGAGGAATGACAAGTGAAATGAGAGGAAACAGTAAGGAAAAATTAAAAGTACAAATGAAAGAAAATGCTGAAGTAGTAAGTGGAGCTAATCTTCAGTGACTGATCAATGTTAGGCAAGAACAGTATTTGAGAGTAAAACTGTATAGCGTTACAAGCATCTTCTTTTCATGCTGTTTAATGTAACAAGAATTATAAAGGCTGATAACCTGAATCTGGTCAATCTGGCCAGGTGTTATTTTATCAAAGGTGTCTCTTACTACTACTCCAAACTCATAAAAAAAGCCTACACTGGAGGGGGGGGAGGGGGAAAGAGGGTGCAATTTAATTTGTCATTGATTTTAAAGTGCTGGAACCAGAGTAGTAAACATAACAAACATGACTGATGAGCAGGGAGAGTAGCATAAGTGTCAGCTTGTTCCGATTGAACTAGGCATCATTCTCAAAAAAAAAAAAAAAAAAAACCCACAAAAATCCTTATTCCCCCTATTAAAGTAGTTTCCGAACTTTTTTGCTGCTACAGAACCTATGTTTCTGTGCCTAAGAAACTAAAACAGCAAGAAAATTTTTATTAACTTACTAGGACTTATCGTCTCTCATGACTGAACTTGGAATAAGCAGTTAGGCTTGACTATCCCCTCCTTCCCCCATGTTATTTTAGCAGTAGAAGATTCAGAAACAATGGTGGAAGTGTTTAGTGAGAAATACATAGCCCCTATACTCCTAAGTGACTGATGAGTGCTCCAGGAGGATAATAACCTTATCACCTCAGAAACATGAAATAAAGTGAATATTTTTGTCAACCTTTTGAAAAAGGGGGGTGAAGTGAGAAAGAGAACTGTGAAACTTCTTTACTTTCTTGATGGTTATTGTTCAAACAAAATTCAAAATAGAAGTACCAAAATTCTAAAACTTACTCTTCAGAAAATTCCACTTAGTATCTAAGTAAGCCCTCAAGGCTTCTAAGTGGAAGGCAAAGTTCAGATGAAAGGTTCCTCTAGGAATAAGAGATACAGTCATCTGAAGGCTATTGAGTTGAATAATTAATAGGAAATACAGAAAACTGGATGTGATAAGAGCAACCATGTCACATTTTTATGACATTTTTTCTCTTAATAACACTCAGTTGTGTCTATAGTGTTCTGTCTGTCTATACTTATATAATTTAGCTCTTTATATAGACAGTGATATAGTGTATGTGTACAATTAAGTGTATGTATGTATACATATATATGCACATGCACACACACATGTATATTTCCTTATTCTGTCCTCTTCCTTTCCCATCCCTGCAGACGCTTTCTTCACATATCTGTGCCTTCTCCCCCCCATTTTTAATAAGAATACAAAATGCCCTGTGGCAACAGGGAATTGTGCAGCCAGCCCATTAAGATTAGTGCAGCTACAGGAAGAACTCAGAAGCAGCTGCTGCTGTAGATGGAGCTGAGTGGGCATATGTAGCCGGCTGAGTATTCTCGAGGAGTTTTAATGGGCCATCATCATGACATGTCACTCTCTAAAATGACTATTTGTCATTCACACTCTTAAAAAGACAGTTTGGCAGCTTTGGGAGGTAAAAGCCATCTGTATACTGTGCATCATCACGTACTAATTGCATAATATTTATTGGGGGTAGGGGGACAGCAATACTGTATTGTAGCACCACCAAGAGCCTGCAAGCAACATAACACACTCAGAATAGGAATGGAAAAGAGAGATTTGATTACCCCTCACACACACTTCAAGCTTTTCAGAAATTACCTTGCTAGAATGTAGGAAGGGGAAACAGGCCAGTGCTTGTAAACAATATGCACATTGGAATCCTTATAGACCTGTTCCATATTCAGCTTTGTTTTTTTTTACTTTTTACTCAAACCACTCTCTGTCCATCAGTATTTATTCCTCAGAGTACTCATTTTGAGTATTTCAGTAACAAAATTGCGTCACTGACAAAACAAGCCATAGAACAGTGGATTTACTATATGACTTACCACAGGAAAACTGCTTCTGTTCTTACCCTAATAGATTTAATGTTTGATTAAAGAAACTAATAACTCAACCTTACTTACACAAGTGCCTAAAACAATTCAATCATGTGAAAATACCACTGGAGTGAAATTCTATTTACAAATTCCTCAAAGTTTATTCTTACCAGCTGTATTTGGGTCTCTGCATTTACTTATTCTCCAGGAAACAGACTAAGTTCTCTTCCATACATACCAACAGTATTTTCACATGATCCACATCTATTCATAATGCACCATACAACTTGCTGTTATATACTAAACCAATGTATTTACTGGTTCAGTGATTTATTTTGTTGCCAAGAATCACTGAAGCTGTAAGACAAAATTCTCTTAAAGTCACTACTCTCTATTTCAGCAGTGTAATAAAATTTTGTGATGATTCTCTCCCTGCATTCCCCGCATATAGCTTCTATGAAAGTGATCAGGCTTAAAAAATGTGGCATGTCAAATAAATACCAAAGACCCTAGTATACTTCATAGAAGAATATCTCTAGGCTAACAGAAGTTTATGGGCTTGAAAAGTTTATGCACATGTAGCAGCTTACAGAAACAGAGCTTTGAAGAAATGTCACTCATTCTTTTCTCAAATTACTTCCTCATTACACTTGAAACAATCTCTGCTTGCACAATATTAATATACATACATTAAAGAACTATTTTTCGAGCATATGCTTGAATGAAATATATACACTTATATGCATCAATATATATTTCTAGTGATATGAATATTTTATGTCCTTATACCACAAACATTGCAGAAGTATATTAACCCTTTATTAATTATTATTTTTAAGTCTTATTTATTTACTTATTTTTATGACTAAAGAATGCATGAATGCACTTTGCCTTATGGCACGGGAAAGAGAGAAAGAGGGGACATGAAACAAGAGAGACAAAAGCACGATTTTTATACCTGCAATAATGTAAAATGAACATTTTTACCTTTTCCCTGTTCTTGAAAATAGAAATAAGAAAAAAGAATACAAATATGTTGATTGGAAAGTTGTTTCTCTCATATTGCTTTTTCTACTTAATTGTGATAATTCAGGCCTAGGATTTCAACCTGAGAAAATGAGAGCATATTAGAGGATCTATTTTTTCATATCTTACTCTGTAATCTAAAGAATTGTCTGTAATAGCACTGAGCAGGAAAAATAATCATACACACTTCTTGTTTGACTATCATATCAATAATACCAAATTTACAAACAAAAAATTATTTGGTATTGCATTCTTTTCTGAGATATGTACTTACACTGAATGTATTTATTTTAGAGTTGAAATTGCACCTCCCATATTGTCTCTTCTTTGTCAGACTACTGATCTATAGTTTAGAGTGCTTATCTTGTTTCTGCTTCAAGTATCCAAAATAGCTCGCAGTGTTTCTGGGTTGATAATGATTTTTCTCATAGGAAACTGCTTCCAAAGTACGTTAGTACCAAAGAACAGATACCCGAAGGGTGTAGAGCTTTTTTCTGTTGTTTTTCATTTAGTATTATGTTGTATCAATTTCTCAAATTTCCTTTGCTCTTGAAGGTTTAGTGCTACTAAAAATCCGCTTACAATCTTACCTTGCGTGTTAGCGGGAAGTGCTGAAAACCTGACAGACTAGAAGACAACAGCAAAATATGTAATTAACTGGGTCCCCAGCAACACTAACCTATCATTCCCTGAAAACAGTTAAGGACTTGTTAAGAAAAATTTGTGAAACTGTTAAAACAAAGCAGAATTAACATGTTGGTCTACATGTCCATTTTTAACATACAAAAATGATAATATACATGTCAGGGCATCAGTGCTTGTTGTTGTGATTTGCTTCTTAAAAATTAAATTCCTGTTGTCTTTCTTGATAAAGTTTTATATGTTTGGATAAATGCAATACTTAGTGCTGACTTTCCTGAAATATTTATAATCAACTTGGAATTGACAATTCTTCATGTGATCGTATTGGTTATATGTTATAAAATGTTTCACACCACCCAGATATTTCTCAAAGTATTTCCACAAATCTAATCCCATTAGTATTCCCACTAAGATCAATAGGACTACTCCTAGATTTAAGGTGCAAAATTAAGAATTTGACACAATGCCCATATCACACATAAATAGTCCCTGGGAAGGTATGTTGGGGACAGAGTCATAACTGCCCAGAGCTGACAGTGGGTCAAGGAAATAAAGCAAGAACAGAGAATTTTGAATGTAATACTTTACTTTAACTTTTTAACACAAGTAAATTATTTCATATGAAAAGGGCAACAATGAAAATCTGCAGCAAAGCATTACAGTTTCATTGCTAGTACGACAACATAACACAAAAAACACTGCATGACCAAATAAAGTGCAGTATTAGGTATCTTCCTGTAGATACTTGTGTCTTTAAATGAGTTCACTTAAAAGGAGTAGAAGAATCCCTTGGTTAACTTACTATCCTAAAATACAAGCTACTGTTGTCAGTGTGTTTATATTTCATTTAGAATCTCTTTTTCAGTCAGGCTTGATTAAACACCCTAACATTTCTGTAATGCTTTCTATTTGCTACTATGACCAATTACTAACACTGCAGTTCAGAAAAGTTAAAACCCTGAACGACAAATGAGTTGTTCCTTTTTCAGCAGGCTATAGGACAATTTTTTTTTTTCTTTTTTCCCCTATTCTGATGTATTTCACTGAAGATGGTTTATCACATCTATTTTTACTCAAAAGTGTTTCTAAAATACATATCCATCCATTTGTACATCCTGGCTATTTAATTAACAGCCCACCGTTCAAAATTTACTCCAAAGAGTAAGGAAATTTAGCCCTGTGCTATATCAAATTAAATCTGTTTCAAAATTCTCTAAGTTAGGAAATCATCCTTATCCGTGTACAGCATGTCACGACTTGCTTAACACTCATGAAAGTTGGTACTAAGCATATGCCTATGCTCCTTTCTGAAATAGAGCTTTAATCCCTATGCAAAGGAAGGGCGCTCTAATGAACAGAAGTGTGCATCACATAGACTAATTGTGAGAAGCAGAATCGAAAGCTTAAGTGATTCCATTACATAAATTCACACTGTAGCTGGTCAGTATTCAGAACAAGCTGAAGTAGGATATGCACAGTAAATATAGATATTTGCAAGTCTGCCTTAATCTGTTCAGACCATTTAAAGTGATCTTCTGTGAATAAATACTTTAAAAGGTTTGAGTTCTTTTTTTTTTAACCAAATTTGCAGGTCTGCCAAGGCTTTCATATATAATCAGACTGCTCTCAAAATAGTAACTCGTATTTTGATAGGCATTTTCACTTCATAGGATTAAGGGCTGGGAAAGAAATGCTTTTAATGCCTGTGTTTTGTGCTGTTTTTCAGAAAACATTTGAGGGTGAGGATAATGTAGTAGTATTTCAAAACCATAACAAACTGCCTTAATACAAACAATACTAGGTTAATTGTAAAGCCTTCCAGCTTAGAAGGATTTTAACAGCTGTATTAAAGGGCAGCGCTCTTCTGGTGCCTTTTTCTATTTTGGTGAGCACTATGAGTGTTTAATAAAGACGAACTCATCAAATTCCTATGCAGCCAGTACACCTTGCTTCCTTAAATCATGTTTTGACATTTCAAATGATGAAAGAAGATATTTATGGATTAAAATTGAAGTTCACTCCTAACTATTTTTTTTTTAAATCCATAGATATGAGCTTTGCCATGTACAATGCTGATGCCAACCCAGGATTTTTTGGTCTGTTCTTCGTGTTTTCACCAGAACACATTCCTGCTGTGTTTCTTAGCATTGCCATTAAATGCTGGCAATATAACCAATTTATGTGCCATTGATAGACAAATGACGAGAAAATACTGAAATGGCAGGTGTTATATCACATTGGTCAAGTATACTTGCTGAATCTACATTAAAATTCAAATTGTGCAGACCTGTTTCTAATTCTGAGAGCCATCTGGATTCTACCAAAAATGTTCAAAGTCTGAAGCATTGCGGTCCACATGAAGGTACAGGAGTTATTAGTATTATGTATTTCATTAACTGCCAAAAAGATCAATCATCTGAATCTACTCTCACGTACCTCAAATGTTTCAGTTCAGAAGACTGTTACTAATTTGTCTGTCATACTCCTTGTGTATACCATAAAATATCTCATAAAGGGGTCTTTTATTATAGTATCTGATTGTTTTATTATAGTTTCTGATCAGTTTTATAACCAAATCCAAAAACAATGAATTACTTTCAGAGACTAGAGTTTAAATCACTATAATACTTGCCTCTAGCATTCAAGACTGATCTTTGCTAAGTTTCACTTGATGCAGCATGTAAACTTTTCTACCAGATTGTCTGAGCATTCTCAAAGCTTAATTGATCCAATTTGCATGTCTCATCCTGGCAGAATTGTGCATCATTTCTATCCTCTTGGACTAAGTTATCACAATCTAATCACTTTGTATACAAAGCAGATGGAAAGTTTCCAGCTCCTTTGCAATCCCCTTGCATGCATCCATATTAAAGCAATTCTAATTCGACAAGCAATCTGATCTTTCTGTATTTTTATAGGATTACTGTCTCATTGATAGGCCTTCTGTCACCAATTGTAATGTTTAGAACTTTATACTCAAGGCATTTTCACTTTTGTCTTACACCTTCTGTGTGGTCCATTAAAATGAGCACTTAATTTAACAAACTGTGCTAAATATACCCCCTTAGGGAAGTTCTATACAGCTTGGTGTAAATCAGCACAGCTCTGTGCACTGGAAGGAGAAAGCAATTTCCGTTCTTTGAGGTACTGTTCCTATACTTTTAAAGGAAAACAAACCATTAAGTACATATCCATTCTTAAATTGTGAGCCTTGTACATTAAGAGACACTACCAAAAAGTTTATATCTTTTAAAAGGAAAATGTTATTATAAATTCAGTAGATATTTTCCAAATAGTAACTGTTTCTCCACATGAAACAGAAATCTCATATTTATGTTATTTTTCTGTAATTTTTCACTTCAAAAATGTGCAAATTGTCACTTAAATACAATGATGGTTTAGTAAAAAGTTATATTACTTATGAATAGGTGAAAACTAGTTTGTGAAAATAACACAAATAATTAAAAGCTTCTGCAAAGAAAAGTCACAACCAGATCAGTCAAAGTAATGAAGAACAAGGATGTATAAATTTTAAATATCATTAAAATCAAACTTTCTGAAGTGAACAGAAAATTCTACTTAGTAATCTCACTTGTAGTTCACAGCTGGAATTTATACTCCCCTACTATCTCTAATTTATATACATCTTCAAAGGTTATTGTGTGTCTTCAAATGAACTCTATTCCTCACATTTCTAACTGGAGAATCCTTTGTCCTCCTAATGGTCCCACAGATGCCCTGCTCTTCTGGGAGTCTGTGGTTGGCTGGTATTGTCTTATTTTTTTCCTACATATATCCTTTTTATTGTTTCTACCTCTTTTGTTTTCTCCACTAATCTCTATTCGTATTTGCTCAATAAAAATTACAAGAAGGCTAAAAGATTGTTCAGAGGGTATTTTTAATTTGTTTTCAGTGAAGAATATGTGAGAAACTCTAAAGCATGTTTTTCACAGAAGTGATCAAACACTGGTGGTCAGCGCTCATGACAGCACAAGATAAGGTATATCCTTCAGTCTGCCCTGCAGCTACTTTTAAAACAGGTGGAAGACTGGAAGGGAAAAACAATGGCTATATAAGAGAATGAAGGAACCAGAATGAACTATTAAATTCCCCAGTTTTTATCAAAGAGAAAGCATGCCAGTTCAGTAATAGAGCCATGTTATTGTGACCATATGTACACTATATACACAATAATAGCGGTACAAGCATAAGACTAGTAGCTGATCAATAGCAGATCTAGTGATTTCAAATATTAACTGGCAAAGAACAAACTGAATTAAACAAGAAAAGCAATTTGATAATAAAGAAGGCATTAAGACAGTAAACAGGTTTTCTATTAATGTGCTGCATGCTGAAAAGTGGTAGCATAAAACCAGCAATGCCTTTCTGTGACTTGCATTTCAAATAGATTCAATGGGTAAGTCATATGTGAGCTGTTCATATTGCAACCTTGGCTGAGTCTTGTACAGACAAGCTCTTTCTTTCCAGGAGAGGAATTACACCTCCAGTTACATAAGTAAGTAAAACCCCTGCTATCTGCAGATTCTGTTCTCATTGTAAAAATGTACTGTCCCATAGCTTACAACTGGGTTGTGCAGGTGCAAGTCAGTGGAACATAACAAACACTTCTGTGGATGACACTCAAGAAATAACAGAATGCAGTTTGTTGTCTCTCAGCTGTGTTAGCTCAGCAGGACTAATAGCAATAAGAAGTAGAAAAAAAATTATCACCAGATCAAGCAGGTGTGACTCACACATAGAATTCATCTACTGAATAACAAAGTATAATTTTATATAGCAATATTTAAGAGCAAATTTTCTGCTACTCTGTAAACAATCAGACACCTATCAGACCATCGTATTGTATTTAGTGAAGACACCCAGGGTTTCTAAGCCAACGTGAAAACTCATGACCCTGAGCTGTCTTTTCCATGTGGCAACCTGTTACTTCTTCTGACAGTCCCACACTCCACCCTGAAGGAATTTAATTCTTCAGTTGAGGTAAGAAAATCAACCATATTGAAAGTTTTCCTTGAGCCCAGCCTCACACTAAAATGTAAGGAAGGGTCCACGATTAATGAGACACACAACTTGAGGAGTATGAAGAACAGAACAACTCTTACTTTGTCTTCCAAAATATTGTCCATAAAATAAAGTTACCCTCTACTAAAAATTATTAAATAGTATCTTAACGTTTCAGGGTTTAAGAAAATCTGTCTCATGTTATTGTGTTACTTCTGTTGCCACAAAAAAAACCCCAAACGTGTACTTTGATTTTGAGACTAGATTAGGAAAACATTGAATGTAATGTTTATCATCAGTTGTATTTATATTTCCAAGAGATGCAGGTAATCATGGGAAAAAAAGATCTTATTTCGCCCCTTTGCTCTACAACGGCACTAGTATCGGTTGTGTCAGAGTTCTGTCATCAGTGAAGGTTATTTACAGGTGCAAGAGTATTTGACTCCAGGAAAATCTGTGATATTGCTGATCACTTTGTTCACTGTAATAAACTTAACTCTTCTGACCTTGATGGTTAAGCTGCAGCATGTTTCCCCTGTATCTTGCTAATTACCTTACAAAGTAATTTTCCGGAGAATTGAATCTGATCCACAACCTGTTAGCTCATCCTGCTACAGTCCAAAACTGTGTTCCAAATTGATATTTGCAGTACAAGCACAGTACAAAGCGTGCATGAAATGGTCAGAACTGGAAGGTGGGCTACTGAATCTAGTACACAGACGATAAATTATTTCAGAAGCAAAGGTAAATATCTTGAATTTTTAGTATAGTCTGCACATACAGACCCTTCTATCTCTAAAGGTATCGGAAGGATCTGTCATTAAGGTGAACATCTTAATCTTTCTGTCTTCCTCATAGCCTCATTGTCTGCTTGACAGATATTCTGGAAGCAAGACAAAGCACTGGGGCCCTCAGTCTGTACGATCCCACATGAAAAGCAGTCATTGATTTCGCTTTGTGCTACTAGAAGTAAAACTGGCAAAAAAAAAACTATTCTGGAAAGACATTTTTGCCATCAGACTAGCAGAATGGACCATAATCTTCCACCCAGCTCTACGTACTAAAATAATAGAGGAAATTGTTGAATGTGATACTGTGGCTTACATACTATGGAAGAAAATTTAATTTTGTTGGGACATTGAAAATGGTCTTCAGGAAAAAATTCTCATGTAGACTGCAAATAGATTGAAGGAAACATAGTTAAATACAGTTACATGGAATGATGAAGGTCAAAATATCATTCTAGAAAGAAAGGTGTCTACTGAGGTCCTGAAAGATCTAGAAAACCCACAAGTGTCATTATTTCACCACCTTAACTCCAAACACAAATTTACTTCACAAGGTGCGGTCTGCCTTCATTAGTGGTAGACGAAAGCATTAAACCTTTTGATTTTCAGCTCGTAATTTGGAAACAGTCTGAACATGGCCCAGTTGCTGCTCTGACAGCTGTACATATTCGCATCCTTCCATCCACCCGCTGAGCACTCAGACTTTCCTGGACTCCTCCAGATCTGCATGTTGCTTTTATGCTTTTCCACACACTATACTGACACAGTAACTCTTGAAACCTCTAAGGACGGGAGGCTTTTCTTTCTTGTCCTATGTTGTCTGGTGCGATGTTGCTCATGTTGTAGGCATTTTTTTTGATCAAATCCCAAATTTTCTAGCCCTCTCCAGTAATCTTTTATAAGAAATATTTAGATCTTTCCTTTTCTATCCTTTTTTTCCCTGTTGCCGAAAAAGAAACATAAAATCACTTTTCTACTAGTTTCTGTCTAAATGGTACTCGGGTTTGCTGCTGTCTTCTGGGGTGCATCAAGAAGAGTGTGGCCAGCAGGACGAGGGAGGTTCTCCTTCCCCTCTACACTGCCCTAGTGAGGTCTCATCTGGAGTACTCTGTCCAGTTCTGGGCTCCCCACTTCAAGAAAGATGAAGAGCTACTGGAGGGAGTCCAGCGGAGGGCTACAAAGATGGTGAGTGGACTGGAACATCTCTCCTACGAGGAGAGGCTGAGGGAGCTGGGCTTGTTCAGCCTGAAGAAGAGAAGGCTGCGACGGGGACCTAATAAATGCTTATAAATATCTGAAGGGTGGGTGTCAGTAGGATGGGGCCAAGCTCTTTTCAGTGGTGCCCAGCAACAGGACAAGGGGCAATGGGCACAAACTGAGGCACAGGAAGTTCCGTCTGAACATGAGGAAAAATTTCTTCCCTCTGAGGGTGACGGAGCACTGGAACAGGCTGCCCAGGGAGGTTGTGGAGTCTCCTTCTCTGGAAATATTCAAGACCCGCCTGGACGAGGTCCTGTGCAGCCTGCTGTAGGTGACCCTGCTTTGGCAGGGAGGTTGGACTAGATGACCCACAGAGGTCCCTTCCAACCCCTACCATTCTGTGATTCTGTGATTCTTATATCACAGATTACTTTGCTGTACACAGTGTCTTCCTCTTTTGATTACATATAAGTTTTACTTCCTTTTTTGTCCCTTTCCACTGCATCTTCTAGTTAACAGACCTAGTCTCCTGCACATAACCTGGGTATTACTGGATCTCTGGCTAGCTGCCCTCCTTTCCAGTTCGTGTTAACATAACTAAGTCAGCTAGCACTGGTATATACAAGGCCTTGTTTCTAGAACCCCTGTGTGGCGGATTGATATGACTTAAACCAATGTATGCCCCATATACATGCATATAGCATTCTTAGCAAAGAACAAAGGGAATCAAGACCTATATATAGTGATTGTTATGCTGTAATCTAAATCTTTTTGTTGATTGCTTTGGTATGTTCTTTTCAGCTTTACATCAGGTTCTGGAGTGAAAAAACACAGCATATTGCTTCATTATGGCCCTTGCATTCTCACACTTACTCTTTGGGATGACTTTTCTTCTCTTAAACTTTTTCAATCTCTTTTTTCCTGCATTAATATCATTAAAAATAGAATCTTTACATTTTCTTTCAATCTTCAGATAAATCTGGATTGAATAAATGCGTCAGTACAAGTGGGAACTATTCCTCAATGTAAGGTGCCTCCTTTGTTTCCTACACATATACACACATGGACACATTTATGTACATGCTCCATCACTGCTATTGCTCCAATTCCTGCTGGCTTCCTCCATAAAACCTCCTTTGACATGGCTTTATTCAATTTATCAGTCAAACAGACAAATTGAAACAACTTTTTGAACAACTAATATTTCCTTTACTCTCCACAATATTCAAGAGGGACTGATATGCACTCAGCAGTACACTTCATGCAGCAAAAAGAATAAAACAGAAAAGCAATAAGACTTTGAGATCCTCAGAGTAGTAGTGGATGTGAGCTTGCAAAGAAAGAAACAAACATGAATTGTGCAATTTGAATCATACAATGAGAAAGGAAATAACAGTTACACTTGCCTTATTTCCTGTTTAGCTGAAGGTATAGTAGAGCGCTTCTATTCACAGCTTTTTATTGTCAGGAAGACATTGAAAAAACAGGGGGAATGAATAAAAGAGCAGTAAAGATGAACACAGGACTGCAGTGATAACTAATGAGGAAAACTTTTTAAAAGTGTGAAATACGTAATGCTTGGCTAAGCAATAGTTAAGTGGTAAAGGGTAAAAGATGGGTGGGGAGGACAACAGTCTACATATGCATGAAGATTATGAACATCCTGGAGCAAGAGGAATTATTTAACAGTTTTTAATATAAACACTATGCAGCATTATAGTCCTGCAAGTCAAAAAAAGAAACATAAAAAATATGCCAAGTACTTTCCCAAATGCCTACTCTGCCAGTATAATGTGTGCAAATTGTATAAGAAAGACAAGTTAAGTATTTTGCTAATTTATGGCATTGCATTTATATCATGATTATGGAAACTTAAGAAATGACCATCTGCTTTTCCCAACTATGTCTGAAAACTTTTCATTGTTACAGAATAGCAAGCTAAACTTTGCCTAATACAGCACCTGCCTACCTCGTAAGGAAAATGAACTGCTTGATTGCCTAGTCAGCAGGGTTACAATTTGGTACCTCAGTATGAAGTGTTTCAGCAGCTTATTCATGCTTACACACGTATCCAAGTACCAGATTTCCATATTTTGGAAGCATTTCAAATGGAAAATAACTATGTGGACTCAATTCTTCTCACACGCACTCCACAGCAACCAAATCGCATGTCTCTATAGTCCTCAGGGTAACTTCTCATGATTTACAGAAACAGGAAAACTAAGTGGGACAGTATGACTGTGGTAACATTTTGTGGAATTCGTGCAGCAGAATCTCCTTATATCACCTGGAAAATTACATTAAATTTATTTATTTCTACTCAGAGAGGGCCAAAAAATCTCCTTTGATGTAGGCAGAACATTATGTTATACTGCCATTAGCTGTGCTCAACATATGCTCTGTTCACCCATATGAAACATCACACCGCAGGCCTTCAGCGCTCTAAGAATACTATATGACCATACGAAAGGAAGGCACTATTCTTTCATTGTCAAAGTATGGAATACGTTGCTACCTGTCGACAATCAGTTCTCACTATTCCTCTTTCACTAATCTACAGAATAAAATATCAGTTAAATATTCAATTTCAAAACAGCCAGATAGTTATATTCCAAAATTAATATTCTCAAACGGTCTACTAGGATCGATAAAACTGATCTCAAGATGCTGGACTAAATTGTCAGTTGCTCTGTCAACTGCACAACTTAATAAAAAACACATACTAAAAAATTTTTGCCAGCTTCTTGAACGTTTAGAACTACCACCTTCTCCCAGGGGAGTTTTCTGAAAAAGACAGCCAGAGACTGAGCCAGTAAGGCATATTTTGTATTTTCTGGTACATGAATAATTGCAGATGAACTACTATATGCAAAAAAGAGCTATGTTTGTCTTGGTATTCCTATTTATCTGAAAGATAAAAAAATGTCTATTCTTTGCTATATTATTTATGATTTGTAGAGTACTACTATAGTGCTACGTGCTTTACACCCGTGCAAAAAATATTACTTTTGCAACAGCACAGGGCTGTAGCACCAGCAAACTCTTGAATACGGAAGGAACTCCTAACAGTAGTAGTTCTTTAGCTGAGTCAAAAATATCTGCAAGGGTTAATCATGAATATACTGTATAATTTTACAAGCATATTTATGGATTTTGGTGATCAGAATCTTTTCATGATGTGTTCTTCTGTTGTCAATGTAGCTTCTTCATTGGCTAAGTTTACACTTCGCCTGGGAAGGTTAACCCATTTATACATTGAGGTCAAGTGATCTATAGTTAGGTGTCAACAACATATTTTTAATATCTTGTAAACAAAAAAAGCCCTATTTTTAACTGTCTGATCCTCCTTCTTACAGCCTTGAAGCTATGAGAGATTAGGCATTATGACATCGCCAAACTTCTGCTTGTGGTGTAGGCTGGTATTCCCACCACTACCGTGGTTTGGACAATTGGGACAGAATTAGAGTTCTCCTAACAGCACAAACCCTGCTGCTTTTTCTAAGAGCTACTCGTCGCTAATTTACATGACAGTAAGTGTCTCTTCCAGTGCAAAAGTGGCAGAGAAGATGCTGGTAGCATAGTTATTCTGAGAGAAGTGAGCAACCTAGTGTGTTAACTTCTTTCTTCTCTCAGCAGTTCCACCATTAGTACTTAGCTCAGCCAGCTCTTTGAGGGAAATGCTTAATGCTGAGAGAAAAAGATTATACTGCAGAGATCTTCCAGTACTTATCATGAGTATATTTATGTAAAAGACAACGTACTGGACATGAAGGAACCACTCCCTGATCTTTTCAGAATCTCTAAATATGTTGCCCCAGGTACTCCCCTTAGCTGGTAAAAGTTAGCACTGAAAAACTGACGTGTACACAGGTACTATTTTAATAAGTGATTACTAACAAAAAAAAGGACTAGGAACTTAAGAAATGCAGTCTGATATTGAAAAAAGAAAAACAAACCACCAAAGAACCTCAATAGTGTGGAGCAAAGAAGAAATCCAGCAGAACAATTGTGACAAGGTAGCAATAGTTCTGGCAGCACTTTTAGACTGTGACACACGCAAAATACTAAATACATGGAATGAATGCCCACGGAGTCTGTAGACAGACACTTACATCTAACAGTGCAGGTATAAGAAAAAAGGCAACATGGAAAACGTAGTGCTACAAGATTTAAAACTTTAAAGCACATGCAGTTCGATCTTTTGAAAGCAATGGAAAAATATCTGCACAGGTCTGAAAGAAGAAGTAGCCTTGTACTAACATAGATATCAAACAGATCTGCACTTACGAATTCCAAATAACTTGCCATCCATAAAGGAAGGAAAACAAAGGCAGGAAAAAATTCCTTGTTATCTGTTTATAATGTTTCAAAATGTTGCATGATTCTCGTTTTCAGAGCAAATAATATTCTATCTTCATAGCAAAGAACAATAGCGAGCTGTTATTCTCAAGCTATGTTCGGGATCACAGAATCACAGAATGTTAGGGGTTGGAAAGGACCTCTGCGGGTCATCTAGTCCAAACCCCTTGCCAAAGCAGGGTCACCTAAAGCAGGCTGCAAAAGACCTTGTCATGTTGACTGAATTGATGTTGACTAAGGTCTCCATATTTCTCTGAATTCTGTCGTTGATTCTTAGTTTACTATCAACTCTTGTCTTGTCTACAAGACCACTGCCTCAGGGCAGGGGTTGCATTTGCTTTCACTGTGCCTAGCACAGTGGGAATTTGGTTAATGACTGAACTTCCTTAGCCCAAGAATAATGAAGTACTCACAGTTCTTGGTAGCCCTAGTTTTACAGTGCTGTCTTTCCAATGTCATTAATACACAGATGTGAGACTAGAGGACGGAGGTAAAACTGCATATTGAGTGACAGCCAATAGCATGAACTAGAGGACTAAAAACAAGTACAGCAGAAGAAAAGGAGAAGGAACATAAGAACATGGCTAAAAAAAGGCAGCTGAAGCAGCATGAGCTTGATTGACATCAAAACTGTAAATCTTATGCTCTCATGAAAAGAAAGCATTTTCTGATAACCAGCCAAGTGTACAGGAGACTTGCATCTACATATCGTTGTAAAATTAGCTTTTACTCTCACTTTTATTTTTGTCAGAAACCCATAAAATACAATTTTAAATAATGCCCAAAAGAAATTCAGAGCAGAGCACTGCAGGTAGAGCCTATTAGTCTACCAAAATACAGAGCTGGTATTACAGGATTATATAAACAGCACGGCTATGCCATTGAATAAAAAGCTACGATGAGGGCTACTTAATTTATGGATGTTGTCATCACCTTCAATAACCTTCCTCTTCTGTAATGCCACATGTTAAGGATCAATATTCTATATTATACTAAAAGATCAAAAAGCTGCATGTTCTGGTGCAGTATCCAGCCATAAGTCTCTCAACTCTATTATCACTTCTAATAATGAAATTACATACAAAATTGTCTTTTAGTGCTTGAGCATGTGAAATTGTCATCACTTTAAATCCCCAGCATAAAACCCCTTTCAGTATCCGTTCAGCTATGTGAGAAGATGACTTCCTATAAAGAGGGAAAGAGGAAATTACACTATAGCTGTGCAGGCTAATGAAATCACCCAGCAAAAAGCAGTAGATTTTAGGTTATCCCTTTGGATAATTCTTCCTGTGTGCCTTAATCTCACCGTTCTCCCCAGAGACACTTCAGCCCTGAATGCTAAGTAGGAAACCTCGAGATTGACAGTCTGCTCTCAGTTATTCGGGGTAATCCAAATAAAGCAAAGCATGGAATAACGCAAAGTCCACAGTGACTATTCAGTGGAGAAAAGTGTGTGCTACTACTGACTGTGTAGTACAAACTGAGATGGTAAATTCAGACCACTGCTGTACAGCTGAAGTATCCCTTTACCAAGACCTATTCAATCCAGAAAGCAGGTAGGCAGAACTTGACTATTTTGTCTGTTCATTTGTAGCACTTGTGGTAGAAAAACAATGACAGGAATGGCATGTCCCATTTCACTTAGCAGGTCATTTGTTATCAATTTTCATAACACAGGACAACAAAGACTCCCTGAGATGGACGAACCAGAAATACAGCAGATTTGCTTTTTCACTTTCATAAATGGCCTTTTGGGAGTATATAAAACAACACTGCTTCAAAGATTATGCTAAAAGTAAAGATAACTTAAATAGAAAAGTAGCAAAAAATTGTAATAAAGGGGAAGTTTCTCTCAGAGTCATTATGCCATCTCTGTTTTCCACATAGTGTCCACAATGACAGATGAAGAATAGTTGGCTTGTTTGTTTTTTTTCTCCCAAAAGCACTTTGAAGGGGCAAAAAATAAATTAAAAAAAAACAAACCAACCTGTGCAGAGCTGTAGCTACTCTCAGCCCGAGAGCTTACTTGCAGAGCAGACGCGAGCATTTATTATGCACAGGACGCTCAGAGGGGTGAGACCCTAGGCTGAGGCTGGACAGAGTGTCCAGGTCCCCGGGAGCTGCCTCCCGAGGCAGCGGGAGGGACAGAGCCCTCCAGAGAATCGCACCCAACACACCTACTGCTCTGGTATCTGCAAATGAGGCAGCCTGGCCTCCTTTACCTACATTTAGCCTTCGTAATTTCACCCCATCTCCTCTCCATTTCCCAAAGGGTCAGTGGAATTGCTGTAGTGTAATTTCTAAAGAGAAGAAAAGCTATTTGGTCGAATTTCTATTGAGAGATCCTCAGCTCTTTCATCACAGCTGAAGTTCCCTCAGTTTCTCAGCAGCTGATGTTCCCGCGTACCGGTCCGAGTTTGACTGAGTGGCCGGTGCTTTCACAGTACTCACTGCCTTCAAGTATTTTAGCAAAGACACTTACTATTCAAGTCAGTCAAAAAGTCATCAGCTGCATCTGAAAGTGTCAGGCTATGATCCACAAAAAGAGCCCTACTTCTGAGTATATCTGTATGGCTTGACAGAAGGTCACACGACAGATAAATATCATATGTGAGTAATTCTGTCACCCTATTGACACATTCACCAACACCTTCAGGGAAAAACAAAAAACAAAAAAAACCAAACCAAAAAACAGTATCCTCCCCTATCCAGCCACCTTTCCCCCGAAATGATGAGTCTGGAAAAAAGACACCACATTCTATACTGACAATAACATGCACTTCTTTTTATTTTGCTGCTTGAAAAGCCGTTTCTCCACCCTGCCTGCAAACCCGTAAATTCTCTTAAATGCACCAATTTTTCCAGGAAATGTGTAAATTCACTGTATTTTTTTTAAGCTTCACACATTCTGTACTACTTCAGAAAACAGTAATGCAAATATTAGCTTTTATGCACTTTTGTCCATGTTTGAGAACTGAATCCAACAAGAATTTTTGTCTTAAAATAGAAGAAAAACAAAGACGCAGGTGAAATAGAACTGGAAGGCAATGACTGTGAGCTCTAGCAAGATACATGGTATTAGTCCATTCATTTAACCTTTTTTTCTTGACTTTACCACCTAGAAAATGCGGGTTAGGATTTATGCTTTCCTTCCCCATATATTATAAATAACATCTACAGGCAGGGCATCTTACAAGTTCCAAGTGTTATTTTTCAGAAGTACCAGTGAGCCTCTCAAAGTTGAATATCAACTTCTTGGGTTTGTGCTCAATCAAGCTTTTTCTCTTTCTCCTTTACTATGAGTCCTTCGTATCTTAGTGACATTTTAAGAAAGAGTTGAACTCAGCAAACAGCTTGAAATTGTCCCTGTTTTTAACTACACCTAAATACAGAGCCGTTGAGAAAGGAGCTTTAGTTTGTATCCAAAAGAAAACAGTGAAGCCAGCCATCAATCAGCATCTCACATGGAGGTTACAGCCTTCTTTCACTTCTTCAGGTTGATTTGTGGCTTCTTTTGATTTTTTTTTAAATTTTTTTAATAATAAAAAGAAAAGGATTACTGGCTGAGACTTTGTGTCATTATAATGCTTTTGAGGAGACTAACATTCTTACAGTAGTACATGTAAAACAAAACTAAAAATAACAACAAAAAAAAAATACCCAAAAGCAGACCGTGAATGTCTGACAGTTACGTAAAAAAAAAACAAGAGATACCAACAAAATTTTTAAGTTCTACTTTAACTGCATCCCTTTTTGCCAATGTGCACCCATATAGACTTTGATTACAAGATTGTATACAGCTTTTCAAATATTCAATATAATAGCATACACTTTTTCCTAATTTCAGATGTTTATGAACTGAATCTTCTAAAACTGCTCTGTATGATTTTGTTTATTCCCAAATAGAGTCCATTAAAGTCATTTGCATGGAAAACACAGAGTAAGGCATTTCACAAAACATATTACCAAGCAATAGTAAACATTTTCAGGCAAACAAAAGCCACCTATGCTTCTAGCTAAATTAGCATCATAGTTAACTGCCTCATCTCCTACATGGCATGTCTGGAAGATAACAGTTCCCATCTGAACAGGTAAATGGGCTAAATAGTTAAAAGCTTCAGCCCTTTAAGTGAACATAATAAATGGTGTGCTGATGGACAGAAAGAAATTGTGTATGGTTCAGTCCACAATCTGATTACATGTTAAGCACCTCCCAAGAGGCACTCGGAATTACTCAGGATTGAATCCAAGATGATTAAAATTCATAACATGGGGAGGAAAGACCTACATTAAAAAAAAAAAAAAAAAAGAGGCAAAAAAACTCAGTCACCTCTGACTCCTATTAGTGTAAAACGAATGGAAGTCCTCCAGAGGTTTCTCCAGAGAGACACAAGAAACATGTCCCTGCAGCCTTAAGAAAATAAAGACATTTTTTTCAAAAAACAAACAACAAGCATTCTGCCAATAAATGGATGTAAGGATGCAAGAAGGAAGGCTGCAACATACTTCAGATACGGATCTAAAATCTTGTTAAACAGGCATAAAAACACTGAAAAATTATTTTAAGTGAAAGATCTTACTGAGGTGAATAGGAATTCTGTTACATTATTCATAAGGAACAGGATTTTACCCTGCATGATCATGTAATTAAAGTGTCGGAATGCACACACCCAGGAGGACAGAGTTAACGCTGAACATGGAATTAACATTGGTATTTCACAACTCTTGAATGATTGGCCCTGTAACCCTAACATTCCCTGAATGCTGCCTTCCAAACAGGATCACCTAGGGCTTTGTGAAATTGAATAGTGGTAGGGAGAAAATAGTCCCTATTGCAGCTCCATTTGCCTGAGTGTTTCTGAAGCATTTTTATCTCACAGCCCTTAAAATCTGGAGGAAGCTTCCTTGTTCCTGGATGTGCAGTTAGATTGGCACCCTGCAAAACATCCTGAATGTAAGGCAGTGCAGGACTGACTTCCCCAGGAGCAGAGCACTCTGCAGAACACAAGGCAGAGTCTGGTTGCTGCTTCCACTTCACTTGATGAGAGAAGTGAGTAATGCCAGCTCTTTGCTTGCTGTAGCTTCCTCACCAAGCAGAGAAAAAAAAAAAAAAAACAAAACGAAAGAAAATCCCCAACATTCTTATCCAAATCTCAGTCTTCTCAGTCCCTACCTGCCTGCAAAGGATTTGAAACAAGATGGCAATATTTTTACAGGGAGAAGAGGGGGAGGAAGGTGACTGCTGCTCACTTCAGAGTGGTACTACACATAACATGTTAACATAGAGAAAGAAAACCACTTCTTCACCTCTTTGCTCCCCTGCGTGGGAATGCAGCTTCGGTCATGATTGCACCTCAGGAACCACACAGTAAAAAGCCTCTCCAGTGAGAAGGTTAGGAACTGGGCACATCTTATCTTATAAGGTGCTCAGCAAGGGCTCTGTTTCCAGGAAGATGGGCCTCATTTTGCAAGTGCAAATTTTTATCTGCTTCTCCTACAAAACGAATTGCTGGTATAAATGTGAGTTCTTGAGCCAAATATTCATACTGCCAATACAAAAGCAGGCTGGGCACAGACTGTTTCAGTAAAAAAAGATTTGTTTTGCAGAAGATATCTGCTTATGAATGCTAGGACTCCTGTAAAGGACGGGAAAGACCAGACTGTGAAGCTAAAAATAACCGCCCACATGCAAATACCATGTACTCTAGCACTGTCACGGCATCTTTGGCCATAACATATCAATTGCATGAGTAGGAGAATTGCTACAAATCAAAAGCAGTCTTCAGTCGAGTATTTAAAGACACTTCTTTTGTAGGAGAGAAATTCCAATTTGTAAGCTACACTCCGTTTTTATCACCGGGCAAGAATGCCAAATACGCCATTTTTCAGAGGCATAAGAGAAGCTCCAACCTGAGAATAAATTTGCCTAAAAGGCAAACTTATGAAGACAAGCAGCAGCTGCATGGCATCAGAATGAAAACTGCTACATAACCTAAAACTTAACAAAAGCTTTCAGGACTGCTGTAATAAGACACAATATTTCTGATTCCAGCACACCTTTCTTAAGGGCTCAATTGTGCAAAGTACCAGCCCCAGTTCAGAAAATCACCTAAACACAACCACAGCTCTAATACAAGAGCAGTTCCCTATTTAACTTGATTATTCAGTTGGCATGATTAAATTCTAAGTGCTTAACTGTGTTCACACAAACTTCAAGTTTTTTGTCTCAGTAGGACGAAATAAGTAAGATGAAACTCATTGCACTCATATATTTGAAGCAGTGGATTTCAGGTTACTTCATCTCCTTTTCTGTAAGCAAGCCATTCTGTCAAAAGCTGTCACTCCTTTGTTTTCTATGCATTTGCTATATTTTAACAAAAAACTCTATTTATTGATTCTGATATGGCATAGAAAAATGGGGTTTTCTTTCAATAAGGTGATTACACATAAACCTTAAATACAAACACAAGAGGGGTTTTTGTTTGGTTGTTTGGTTGGTTTTTCCTTTATAATCGCTGAAGGAAGTGTCTTACCCACCAGCACAAGGCGGTGAATGAGCTGAGGCCCAGATTCACAGCTGTGCTCAGTGTGCTCCATGTGAAGTGACGGGCGTGCAGAAAGAGCCATTTGGGATGCCCTGATGGAAGGGCTTGCTCTGCACTGGCCTGGTGCCCGTCAGAGGGAAGGTAAAGCCGCAGGGCTGTGCTAAGCACGGAGGGCAGTGAGGCCCCCAAGGTACCAATCTGCCAGTCAGACAATGTCAAAGCAAAGCAGTAGCACAGACATGTCCTCCTTTTTACTTGTCACATCCCCAGACACCTGATGCTTTCTCTCTTGCCTTCAGTAGTGCTGATCGTCAGGGAGCAAACAACATAACCCAGAAGTTGTATTTTCTGGAAGCAACTGTTAGCTCTTGTAAAAGAGGATACATCCTTATGTTTCCCTATTCCTATGTAAAAAAATACATCTCATATCAGTAACAAAACATTTTCTTTGTATTAGTTGTGGTAAAACACTTTCATTATCATACTCGTTAAAGAAGCACAGCTAATATGTAGAGCTCTTAAGGAAAATTGCAAAAGGAATCGGGAATGTAACGTGTTGCTGTTTTCAAGTGTTAAACACGTTTCTTTTTCAAAATAGGAAATTTTGCCCCATCCTGCCTTAAATCAACCGTGCTAACAGAATTACAATTTTCAGCTTGCACCACACAAACACATCAAAAAGCAAGCATCTGCACTCTCCAAAGGTTGTTTAAATCCCCTACCTTTCCTACATAGAGTGGGTCTGTACCCATGTATTCTTCCAGCACAAAGAACTGATTCCACACCCAGCTGCGTTTGGTTCTCGTCCTCCCTGATTGAAAGTAGGGCTTTGACCTGGACCTCGAGAGCTCTGCTTGATTCATCCCAGCAAGGCACAGGAGAAGAGCCAGTATTTGCAGAAAATGGCAGAATTCCACTTTGCCCAACTTCATCTTTTTTTTTTTTCCCCCGTGAAAGAAAAAACCTTGACAAGAGCAGACACAATTCCAGTTGTCTCAGTAGCTCTAGCCTCCGGCAGGGTGTCAGCTGGGAGTCCAGAGATAATAATTTGTGGAGTGGTCAATTGGAAGAAGTCACCACTGCTGAATAGCCTTCACCCTAGAAATGGTGTAATAGGTACCTGTCCAGGAAAAAGACAAGAACTGTTGTCAGAACTTTTTTTTCTTTTTAAATAGAATGTAAATTCTTTGCAGCTTTCACATAATGCATCAAAAATGTTTATGTACAATTTTTCTCATCACCAGAACAGTTGACTTCACATAATAGGTCTCAGAGTTTAGAGCGCATTCCTTGGATGGCATTACTGCTGCTGACACAGCCGTATTCATAGCTGTAAAGTTTTCTCACGACTGTTCTCTTAATACACCTGTTTCCCCAGTACAAATGCTGAAATTTTTTCTCTTCAAAATAATTAAAGCAAGTGTAGTTATTCACAGTTATTTGGCTTGATTTTTCCTCCTCTATCTGCTACAGTCTGCTTTACTTGCCATTACCATGACGTACTTACAAACCAGCTACAGGCAAGAAGTTGTATTAATGGCAAGGACATATGCTGGCTTAGCTCTCTTCCACATAACCGAAAAGTAAAATAAAGGAATATAAGATGAATCAGAACAATTTGATTGATTCTTAGTCACAGTACACCAGATGTTACGATTTATTCTCATCTGAACCTGACCCGCTAAAAAGCCCTCAGTCTCCCCAGTCATTTTTACTACATTCCTAAAGCAAATGTCAGGCATGGTTAAGAAGGACATTGGACTGGTTTATATACTTATACACAAATATGTTCAGAAAGATCAGAGGATAATGTGATTTTGCGATTTCAATGAAACCTTGAATTAATGACGACTGATTTGTCAGCACTAACACATACAATTTTTATCTTTTTGTGCATCTTGTCCCTTTTTTATTTAAAAATCTTGATCATTTAATAAGTGGTAGAACTCACTAAAAAAACTATCATTTACAAAAAAAACCCTTCAGTACTTAAACAAGTCTTTTTTCTGCTTTTTACAATCGTGACCCTTCTCTGGCCAAGTAAAAATAGTAAAATATAAATAAGTAAAAACTTAGTATAAGGTTTTTAAAGGTATAAGTTCTGTCAGTCAGAACCAAATGTAGCTTTGCCTTTCAGAAGAATCACCTGCATCAACCCCAGGTAAGTAACGCTCTCTCTGAAATAGGCATCCTCCTTGTCTGAGTGAGCTGTGAGGCCGATGAGAAGTATTTAAGAAGTGCCAAATGCAAGGTGAAAATGAGGATGGAATTAAAACAGAAAGCAGGGCATTATTTTGGAGTGAACCGCTGCTACTTAGGAAGCCATGGAAGAAAGAAGCTTTCATCCTTTCTACATTTAATTAATCTAAAAAGGCTAGACATTAAATCACGTACATATTAAATGCTCTAGATAGATTATCATTATATCCCTACCCACTACTACTAAAACTGAGTGAAATGTGATCTCGGCTATCTGTTTTCAGTATGCCAGGCTCTTTTAGCTGCAGAACGCCTATGCATCGTGCTGCCAAAGGTACCTAGAGGGCAGAAACACGAAACAAATAAAAAGCTCTTCTGATTACAGACTATATGTAAAGCCTTTTTCTAGTAATCCCTTCTGTGGTACTGCCCTGCACCAGAAAGGCTTTGTTTAGAGACTGGTGGGATAAACCACAAACCCACTGGGCATGTTTGCTAAGCAGTAGCAATTTGAAAGCTTCCATATGTGAAAATTCAGTGTCTCCCTATAGGCAACACAAAAACAATAGCCAATGCCTTACCTAAAGACCCTAACTTCCGAAATGTGATGCTACAGCTATAGAAGATGTCTCTCCAACATGACCGACTCTTTTCACAGCGGGATTAACACCCAGGTGTCATCCTCACTAGCAGAGCATAGTTTAACATGATTAATCCCAACCAGTCATACCTCAGTTTTGATCTGGGCCTTTGTGTAAATCGTGACCACATGACATTGTAATTACTGAGAGGGCTGCTATGACTGTTAAGGAGAGTAGCTGTGCTTCCTCCATGAGCAGTTCACTTCCTACCACTCAGTTCAAATAAGATAAGCGTTGTTTGTAGTAGAGGCTGTTCGTGCATCCTCTAGTCTTTCCCTCACTGTGCCCAAGTTACATCAGGTTAAAGACAGCTGATATTGATAAACTGTCAGTTTATTTCAGAGAGGCAGCAGATTGTTATTTAACAGAGATAAAAATACGAAATGGATTTTCTTAAGAAATGTCAGTAAAACATTTACAATATGTTAGAGTCTTTTCACTAAGCAGTTTGAAATGTCTTGTTCTTGCTCTGAACAGACATTTCAAAACTAGAATTGCTCTAACCTTTATCGCGAACAGTGTTCTCTTATATCCTTTCTTTTACACCTGCAGGAAAGTATGAAAGCCACCATATGGAGTGCCACGGTCCCCAGCCACACGCCACAGCGCATAACTGAAAAACGCACCCAAAATACCAACTGAAAACCAGTCCATATGCTAGACAGCACAATCTGATGAAAAGCAGAATACTCACACCCCCTAGAAAAAAAATTGTTGTTGTTTACTCATTCTCAAATACTTTCACCACAGTCTCCAGAATTCCAATTATTTTTATTCAGCTGTGTGGCAGCACTTTCTGCTCTGACACCCTCTTCCCTCCCTTCCTCCCCTTCTTCAGGATAAGTCTTTCTATTCTTATTAGAGCCCTTTTTTTTAGGTTTTTATTTATAGTTCTTTCAGCACATTGCCTTTTGAGTGCGATACTTCCCAAAGCAGAAGTAAAAGTGTCTAGTGTTTAAAAATCTTTTATATTTTGGGAATAATTATTTATTAAATTGCATGTCATTACCTTTCTTACTGATATACATATTTATATGGATTTTTTAATATTAAAAAAATATGTTTCTGTCCAAGCATAACTAGCTCTTCAACTATCACCTGTTCTATGAAATTCATAAGCATGAAGTCCACAAGTCCACATAATCAACATCACATCATTCATAAAAACTGAAAAGTAAAAGGTGCTGTTGGGTTTTTTTTCCCCTCGTCAAGACATAACTTCAATGTTCAGAGTTGTACTCGCAGAAGTGGATATGACTAACACTGACAGCAATAGAGGGAATGCGGTGCTCTGATTCCAGTGCCTTCTCTGTCAGCTGCGTTTACAGGCTTGAGCGTGAAGTGAAGGCAAAGCTGACCTGCAACCATTTTGTATTTTGTGTTTAAAGATGCTCTTTTATAAAATGGTATCACTTTCTGCACCAACAGGACTCAGAGTACACAGAACTGAGAAATATTTGCACTTGTAATTGATGTCATTAATTACGCTAGGACACAAGTGCACCTTTATATTTTGTTTCTGGATCTCCAAAATGCTACTCCCTCCCCCTAAACAGAGGCAAAATGCAATCATGTCTCCTCACTCATGCTTTGCCCCCATAAAAAGTAATTTAGGCTTTCAAAATAGTCTGCTGGTATATTTAAAGCACTAGGCTCTACCTTCTACATCTAAGCTTGTATTCCCTATTTACTTTGCATATAGTCCTGAAAATCACAAATATGAAAAATGTAAAGTATAAAACCTGGTGTGTAATTCAAAGAGTATGTTATGTGATCTGGACTGTGCACGCAGTATGTCTTACTAACATTAACATTATTAACTAACATTATTAACACGCTGTCTACATGAACAGGCAGAAAAATAAAAAAAAATTATAAAAAAAATCCTCTAAATACCTAATCACTCATGTTTGTGTTCTTAAATAGCTAGTTAATATATAAAACATCAGACTGAAGAATATACTTTTGAAAAAATAATAACGTCCTTATTCAATATATGTCTTAAAACTTACATTTTCTCCCATCTGCTGTATAGAAATTGAACTATATTTAAGCCACTATAGTAGAAGTAGTGTGCTAGTGAACACTGCTAATCTGAAAAATGTTACTACTCTACTTTGCCAAAACAATCTGCTAGTGTCAAAAAGACACTATTATGCGCTGTCTCCAAGGGGCAATCTTGATTTGTTGAAAACATTCAGATCATGAATAAGATCCTCAGCTTTAAGGAATAGTTCCCCTCACTGCAAGCAATTAAGGGTAATTTACACCCACTGAAAATCTCTCCGAATATTTTGCTTCACTCCGTAATTTCTAAAACAACGCATCAAGCCTAGTCCTCACTGTTCGCGTGTAGCAGCGAGCACCAGTAGATACGGGCAAAACATGCCTTGGGTCTCCTAGATATCCTTATGGAAGCCCTCTTTCCCCACCCCTGAGATTTTTCCTGCCTTGTAAAGCTGTTTGCTGAAGGCTTTTGAGATCTTCTTCGTACCACCTAACCTTTGCAACCAAAGTGAAAATTCCTGAAGACTTCCACTCACACATTGCTATCAGTGTCACAGTGGCAGCTTAATCTATGAAACATATCATTTCCCTGTCAACCTCTTCATCCCAACAGGGACTTTTGTCCTTCACCATATACTGTCTTAAATTCTTTCCAATGTGCAAAATTCTTCACAAAGAAGTGGAAATACAAAACCTTTTCCATTACTGAACTCCACCAGTCTGGATTACATTTCTCTGTTTTGAAATCTCGCTGTCAGCTCAAGGCATCCATTGAAGGTGTAGCTGAAGAGTCTTCCACTCCTATTGCCTTCCCTCTCCCCACTCCATTATTCTCCTCTCATCAAATTGCTTCAACTTTTGACACCAATGCAAAATTTACTGTGTAAACCTGGACCTCACTGTCTCTGAAAGTGCAGCTCAGACACCACCTGCTAGTAAATCTTGCTTTACCTTGGTCAATAGTGCACAGTTATCTCCTGTTTGGGGTTTTTTTTGTTTACTGTAGTCATTCATAAAATAAGACCCTGTGTGTTGAGGTAATTCTGAGGGTGACTGTTGCAACTGGATCTTGAACCACGATCCCTTAAACACAGTGGAATCAGTAGGTGAGCCCCCTGACAGTTGAACTACTATTCAATTTTACAATGCCCATTGGAAAAGGTGTCAATTTCCGTGGCAGAGAAAATTCCCCTTTGTTATGAGCCTGCAGCTCCTCTGTGTCACACATCCTAAATATCACGGGAGACTCCTTCACAGGCACACAAACTCTGTGATCCTTGAGACTAAGTGTTTAGAGAAGATAACGTGTCTAATTATGGTGTAGATTGCAATGTCTGGTTATCATTTTTTTCAGGCAAAGGGAAAAAGAAAAAAAGGAGGGTGCCTTGGAGCAAGTGAGGTGGGGACCCTTCCATGAAATGCAGCTCTGTGAGTCAAGGCAGTATGATGAAACCTATTAACTCCCTGTGCCAGATGACATTACAGCTACAGACCACAACCTCCTGCCACTAACTGGCCTAAATATTCACATGGGAGATCTGTAAATGTAGTGCACATCCTGCAGTATGCATCTGGTTACAAAGCAAAAAACTCACTGCTCCAAACATATGGCGCTGTTACACTATAAACTTGCTCAAATACCCTCTGACGCAGGTGAAAGGACCTAATGAGGCAACAGAAAAAACTAGGCACACTTCAATAAATGATATGGCTTCAACAAATGCGTAAAGAAAACTAGGCAACAGCTTTTGGTCTTCCATATTGCTCTGCAGTTGATCATAAGATTGTATGTGGCTAGAGTAGTAAATTGTTTGCGTTGCTGGTAGGCTTCTTCTTTTCCCCCAAGAAAAAAATAACCAAAGAAAGATTTTTCTTTTTAACATAATTTTCTCCATGTGTAAGTGCTTTGTTAGTTTTTTCACCTTGCTATGGTACATTTTATAGATCTAAGTTGCTGGAAAAGACTATGCTAATTTGATCAGTTATTGAAAAGAAACGCCAGCAGTAATCGTATACCTGTGGCCAATCAAGTCAAATATTTAAATTGCCACGAGCTCAATTTCTGCAGCCTCATTTAAGCTGAGGAACTTCTCATAATACCTAAGGACGACTTTCTTGCAGAACCACTGAATTCCCAGAGGAGGCACTCCTGCATTACTGCTTAAAATTAAGCCTGATCTGACAGGAAGAACAGAAGCAACCATCATCTCTTTTATGCGTCCTTCCTCAGCTGGAATTTAATGATTTTCATTGCCACGAGAAAACAATACCCAGTAGCAGTATGAAAGCATACATGAAAATAAATGTGCATGATAAACTAAAGGAAACTGAATGGCTCAAGAAAGGCCTTCATTGAAGAACTGCTGAATACACCAGATATTGAAGCCAATAGCCAAAAACATACACAGAAACTTACTAGCCAAACTGTCACTAAAACCAACTCCCAGGCAGTATATAGATCTGCAAACCATGTGAAGTTTAAAATATGTTCTATTTTCATTGCACACTGGAGTCACATTGTGAGTTGAATACCTTTGAGAAAAGACTTAGCCAGGTCTATAGCAAAGTAGGACTTCAAGTTAGAGTAGAACAACCTGAGGTTTTGCATTGATAATGATTTTCTTCAGTCAAGACTGACTGTTGAAGAAATAAAAAAATATGGACACAACACGCACACAGTTACACATAAAAAGGACAGGCGAAAATCTACATGGATGCTATATCCATTCTTCTTACCAGATAATTCATGGATAATCTGCAGTTATACAAATGCTTTACAATTACTTTTTTTTTGAAAGATAGGAATGCTTTGCTATTAAATCAGTAGCAAATAATCAAGAGTGCTTTGCTATTAAATAAATAAAAGTAGACTTAAGACAGTTGTGAGGCTGTCATCTGACTCTTAACACAATTCTAATGACCTACATCAGCCTTTAATTACAGTAAAGTCTCCCATTATAAGGGTAAAATGCCCTCTGATTCAAACTGCAATCTTTAATGACTTTTTGCAAGAAACTAGTCTACATTACTAATGTTCGTATTTTTATTCACATTAAGTGAGAAGCAATTCTAACATGCAGTGGTAGCTCAGATTATTACCTTTGGTATTTCCCTAATATTCTAGGTAGCTTTTAATCTATATTAAGTACTCAGGCCCAAGATATTTCACATATTTAACACTAAAAGTTGTCAGAGTCAGCTTTAAACCTCTTTGCTCTTCTCCCCTTGCTGTGGATTTTATTGCAATTGTTTTTTAAATCTTACTTAGCAATTCTTCTGGACCTTAAAAAAGAAGTGTGTCTAGATTAGATCCTCTGGTAGTTGCACGCTGGAGAGCTAGAAAAGTGTGTACCAGGACTTTAAACAATATGTCACATTTGGTCCCTAGATAGTTCTTTGTGATTTGTTTAGTGGGGTTTTGTTCTTTTTTACCCCAAAGATGATAACACACTCGTTGCACTGAACTGGCTCAGATGAGACACCGTCGTATTATTTCTAAACATCCTTACTTCACTTTTGCATCTTTAAAATGGTTACGATACAGCTAAGAGCAAACCAGCACCATTTCCCAACTGATCTTTATCTGTTGACCTGTTGTACCTTCAGAAGCTAGAAGAAACTAAATTTACGTATGCAACTTTTACGCTATTGCCCATCTGAATAGCTCTTCACCCGAGATTATGTAGACCTGTCTTTTTCAGAAACAGAGTAAGTATCTAGCTTTCACCAGTAACAATTCCGTGCAAACTTCAAACACTGTAACAGAGGGACAATTAGTAAATGTAATAAGGGTAGAAAAGTAAAGTCACACATCACTGCCAAGGAGAGACCGTTTCAGAAACTGGCATTCTTAAGAGTTTGGCTCCCTTATGCATTTACTTATTTGTCCCGGAAAAGCGATTTATTTTCTGCAAAGCTGTGCAATCACCTATGTTTTAGCTGAAAAATGTCAAGGCAGTATGTCTTGTTAGAGAGACTATAAAGTATATGCTGCCCTTTCAAGCCTCTGCTTTGACTTGGGAAGTTATCTATCAGAACACAAGATTTTATCCTTGCACTAGGTAAAGATTAAAGTATCAACATTTCAGCTCCCAGAATCAGAGTGCCTCCCTGGCCTCCATCTCACACCCCTCCAGAAATCCCCCGATTTACCGGGAAGACATCATTTGCGGAATCTTGGCTCACCTGAACTACCTCACCTTTTGAAAGCACAAGCATAAAGGCTCAATCTTATCTAAAAAAGGGATATTTTTTCCTCCATTTAGCAACTAGAAGTCTGAGGATCCGGATCACAAACGCTTGCTACCGGTGCACACCACCTATTACAGGAAAGCAGGACACGTCCATGTGTGGATACGTGGATAGATGGGGGGATGGGGCGGAGGGGGAAGGGTCAGTATCAAACGGCCAAGCACCGCATAGCCAGCCTTACCAGCTGAATACTAATCAAAGAAATAAGCTCCCATCATTTCAACATTTGCAAACTCTAGAACACCCTTGACATAACAGGAGGAAAGCTCTGGGAAATAACTCGGGAAAATTCCTGGCCTCAGTAAGCTTTTGCTCTGCAGCATCAGTGCCGGACTCTCAGATCAAGCAGGACAGCCGCTTCGGCTCGGCAGAAAGGACCGAGCCAGCCGGGACTTGGCGCTGCCCGTATTTGGCAGAAGTCTGTGGTCCTCCCTTCCCCCACCTCACCTCCCGGCTCGTCCACCAGACTTCTCCAAAGAGTCAGAGAGGTGCTATTGTTCTCTTACGAGGCATTATCGCTTTTACCTCGCACCGCTTCCCCGCCGCCCCCGCGGCCGTTCCCAGCCGCGCTCGCCGGGCCGCCTCCTCGGCCCCTTCCCCGCCGCCCCCGAGCACCGGGGGAACCGAAACTTACCGCTGCGCCCGCGGCCGCGCCGCCGGCCCCGCAGAGCCGCAGCCCCGCTGCCGAGCGGGAGCCGCTTCGGGGC